>Ga0307510_10002469_pt1 | contig 21019 bp, 12 predicted proteins | sample 12_EM_MG_FD_207224 | JGI IMG/M metagenome (GOLD analysis project Ga0307510, IMG submission 207224) | Populus trichocarpa ectomycorrhiza microbial communities from riparian zone in the Pacific Northwest, United States - 12_EM | ecosystem: Host-associated > Plants > Roots > Unclassified | place... | reverse complement strand
CAAAACACACCTCCAAGAAGGCTTCACAATGGTTTGAAGACAATGACACCCAAGTGCTTGTCTGGCCTTCCCAATCCCCTGACATTAACCCTATTGAGCACCTTTGGGTGCATCTCAAAAGGGCTTTGCCAGAGCATCCAATACCACCTAGGGGAGTGCATGAGCTGTGGGAGAGGGTGGAGGTAGATTGGAATGAGATTGTAACAGAAACAAGCCAAAACCTCATAGAAAGTATGCCAAGAAGAATCAAAGCAGTTATTAGAGCAAATGGAGGTCATACAAAGTACTAATTATACATATATTGTTTATAAAATAGAGGGTCAAAAAACTATCCCAATGATAGGGCATTTTAATTCACTTATTATTACATCATTTCTGATCCAAATCACATGATCCAGGATATTTCCGAAAGCCAAGATGATGTAATATAACATACATTATTTTCACAATATTCGATAATTTATTCGATTTATTCCAAGTCACTCTTTCCAAAATGGCAAAACATTGGGACAGTTTTTTGAGCAACTGTATGCTCATCCATAATGTTAAGGCTGCAACGGGCCTTGATAGTACGACTTGTACTAAGATTTGTACTGGTGGTGAGTTATCAAACAAGTAGAGTTCTCTAGTGCTGCTAGAGATGACTCAGAGTGTACTGGGCAAACAAGTAGAGGGTCTGAAGGAATTGACAACGGTTGTATTGGAAACCAAGTCAAGCTTAGGGCTTGACTGTCGAAATACTGAGCGCTTATATACAGGCACATCCGCGCACGGACCAAGGTTACTAGGAGAGGTACTACTAGTAGTGATGGAGCTATCTGTATCATCATGATATCCGCAGCCAAGTGCTGCAGTCTGTATGAGTGTTACAAGGGGATGAAGCAAGAGCAAAATCATATGTCAGGGGATTGCCTAATCTATCCTTAACTAGGTACTAGTAATGACGGGTCATTCTGAGAAGGGGAGCATTGTCATGATGCGATCATGATGATGAAGTTTGAGATTGATCTGAGGGGATTTGGTTGCCGCGCGCCCATTACAGTCTAATGGGCATCTGAAGTAAGCAGCTACCCTTTATGGTAGTCAGACTTAATGGTGACCCAATTAAGGGCCATGTCACTATCCACATCTTCTGCAGAGCTCTGCGTGGCTGAGGGATTATCTGCGGATTCTTCTGAAGAGGTTGCCTGGTTGTTCTGACTATGAGGTGAGGTGCTGGCTATAGGCGATGAAGCAGCAGGCATGATTGACTGGTAGCTGCCTTCTCTACTGGTATGTTGGCGTATAGGTGCAGATGAGGGACTTGTAGGTGACAGGGAATGCTTGCAGGATACGGGGCTGTTTGGTTGGGTGAGGTATGCTTGCCAGGGTTTGATAGGGGACTCTTCTGGGGATAAGGTGTGTGTCTGGCCTCCGGGGACATCAGGTTCGTAGTGCATGAGTGGCTCTGGTTCTAAAGGCAGTATGTCTTCCATAGGACTGTCTGGGTTTTCTAGTGGACTCTCTACTGGAGTTGGCTCTTGGTACATCTCCATTGAGGAGTACTCCCTTCAGTGGATGTTCCATGGGATAGGGATTAGGGGTTCGACTGGTGGCTGGACAGGCATGGGTAGTCGTGTAGTGACATCTTTGGGTGGTTCACTGAGTGGTAATGGCGGTAGGACGGGTAATGGTTTGGCTAGAGGTTTTGGGGTGGATACTGAGGGGTATGAGGGAGGTGAAAAATAGGGTGGATTGTAACACATAAGCACAATTTCTGGGCTAGATATGCATTTCTCTTTCAATAGTGGCCCTTAATGAGCAAAAAGTGTGTGTACCTTTCTTTGGCCATTGTATTATGCTTTGGTGGAGCAGATGGTTTTGCTGCCAATCTGAATATTTCAATAAAGGTGCTGCAGAATACACTGGAAATATTTGAGAACAGCTCAATGTCAAAAATAATGCACATACCATTTTCACCCCTGAGCTATTAAATTCCTTGTCACTGAGGGTGCCCTTGAAGCTGCAGACAAAGATATATATAATTTTCTCCTTAGCTCAATGGTCAGCAGCTCGGAACTTGTCAAAGTGCCAGTCTAATGTGCTGATCTGTTTGCCTGTCAACATCACTTCCATGCTAGGTGTGCTTGCATTTTAACTTCAAGGATTCCATCTTTAACTAGTGTACGCACCTAGAGTCATAGTCTTCAGACATAATTGTATCTTCACCTGGAGAAGTGGGGCTGCTAGGTGGAAAGTCAGGCTTGGGCTCAAACTCAGAGGCACTGTCTGGGGTCTAAGCTGTCTCATCCTCAACATCAGGTTGTGTTATGCTGCTTCGGATTTGGTGGGTCATGTCGTTTGGTGACTGCCTATTTTGTGTGGTGCCAAAGAGGTCAAGGGGAAAGTCACAGTGTAGAGTTCTCAAGGAAGTGTAATGTATTGAAAATTCAGGGGCCCCATTGGTATATTGCACACTGAATGGCTTCTTAATAGCATATATTCATTGATCGGTAGGTTACATTTGTTGATTTGCAGTGTGATTTCATTCCCTGGCAGCTGAGCTGTCAGAGCACTTATGAATCTTTGTGCCTTGTTTGTTTTCACCAGTCCCCTTAACACAAGAATGCAGACTAGCCAAATATCTTGAACCACAGAGCTGACTCCTTTGAGTCTTTCACATCTCTGTGCAATATACCTTAGAGCCCAGTTTCAATTCAAGCTAAATGCATGCTTGTCAGCCTCTGCGACACCACCAGATCAGCCCTTGATGCTCCTGGTACCTCTAGTATTGGAGCTGGACATAATTGCAGCCACCCTTGTGGATGCATTTTTCAACTGCAGTTAGTATCAAAAAATCCTATGTCCTAACTTGCTGAATGTTTATCTGCAGAAGTGGTGACATGGAATGCTATATGTTATGTGGCCAAGTTGCCGAAAAACCCTCCAAAACCAGGAACAAAGGTATCAGATGATAGGGAAGCCAAGCTAAAACAGCAATACAAGCTGCTGGATGAAGCTACAGCCTTGGTGCCATGCATTCTTATTGACAATTTGACATGCAGGGTGTTATATTGGTGTGGTACCTTCCAGGAATCTTGAGTAATTCAAGACAGGTGGGCTTACTCCTTGTCTGATCATAGCTGAAAATCTGACACATGCCAGAATGCAATGTTAGGTGCATGAAACAAACTGCACCCATTGCTGAAAATACTACAAAGCGGTAGCTGTTGGCACAATAATATGAAATACTTCCAAGGAAAGGGCCATAAGGGTTCTGTAAATTTATCACCCACGTGGTTTCAACAAGGCCATGACATGAGTATTTCAATGCATAAACCTTACTCCTTAGCAGCTCAGTATAAATCAGGAAACATTGCAACAACATCCAAAGGTCTCCATGAGCCTCAGGAAGCCTGCCACATTGGACTGGCTAGATGCAATCTCAGAGTCCAATGCAATTTTGAGTGCAATCCTGGCAGTAATCCACCCCAAACTTTACAATGTGGGCTGGGAGACTACCAAGCACCTGAAGGATCCTGAGATATGCCCTTGGGGTATTTTAATTTGATGGGCATCCATTTTTAGCAGCATTGCCATTATTTCTAACCACATTACTAAACCACACTGAGATCTAAGTTCAAGGGTCAATTGGTATGACATTTTAGCTTCATTGGGAAGCTACCAGGACTGTATTTTGAAACTGCTGGGTCTTGGGATCTCTCTGGAGTATGGCCCTGGCACGGTGGTGGGCATGGTGGGAAAGGTTCTAGAGCATGAGGTGCCCAGCTTTGAAGGAGATAGAGTATGCTATGCATACTTTATGAGAGACAATGTACATGAGTGGGCCAAGGTTCCATGTTGCGATTGGATGAAAACAGACTATTATAAGTAGTATAGAATGTGATGAGGGCTAGAAATAATTAACGTGGTATCTTTTATTTTGAAATAGGACCATGTTACAAAAGATTAAGGGGGCTTGAAGTGGCAAACATTCCAGAGAGTGATTGGATGTGTGCCAAATATTGCAAGTAGCTTAGAATACAATGCAGGCCAGACATAACACCTTTTGGCATGTACACCTCCATGCAAAGGCAATGCCCCACAGACAGTAAGGATCCTACCTAAAGATCATTGCTCATCTGAGCTGCCAAAATATTTGGGGCACTACTAGCAATTGAAGTTCTACATTTTTTTCGCTACTAAGTATATGGGACCCTATCATATGGTGGCAGCATTGAGTTTTTGAGAATCCTCCCTGTAAATATTCTTTTGAGTGTTCATACCTATACGCCAAATAGCTAGCAAATAATGGTAATGTAATGGGGCACTCCCAGTATGAATACCTGTGTCTTTGGCAGCTTATCAAATGGTGTGATGTGTTGCAAGTGCAACATCTTCTTGTTTTCCACCAACTCAAATAGAACATCTGTGTTGTTTATAGGAAGAAAGGTTCACTTGGCTAAATCAGATTGTCTGTTATGTTAATGGGGCACATTTAAGTTGCACTTCCAGGTATGATATGCTAAGCTTTGCAAGTTGGCTGAGCAGTGTAATGTGAGCTATGATGTTTTTTATTTTCGGTCTAGAGACGTAGCATCTATGTTGTCATTGATTATCTTGCTGAGATTTCAAGGCCTAAAGGGCAGTGTTTGGCTCAAGCTGCATTATCAGAAGATCCAGATAAAGACCCCAAATCTGAAGGCTGCCAATGAACTGATGAAGCATGTTGGCAACGGCCCTGAATTAATGGCAGACCTTGCTGCAAGTTCGCTAGGAGAAGACACTTCACCTGCAAAAAAACATTGACAAGTGCCTTTTTCTCCTTGCCAATAAGCATGAACAAAATGTCATATTACCAGAGGTAAGAGATCATTCTAATGTTGATGCTTAGGCCTCTAGTTCGCTCAACACTATAATTCAACTTTAGAAACCAAGCAGCGCTCCAAGCTTATCAGCAAGAATATGCTTGGATGAAGCAAGCTCCAGGGTGCCAGAAGGTCAGAAAAGTGGAGCAGCAGCTGCTAGAGGAGCACTATGTAAAAAAGCAGTCACTCATGGAAACAGAAGGCCAATCGAAAACCCCAAGCATGGCCCTTCCACAGTGTGTTATTTCCTCTCTGGCTGTTTAGTTTTGACACAGATATCAAGACATTACATGTGTGCACTTATTGTGTGCTCCCAAGCTGTGGATCCCTGGCACACTGCAAGCATGATCGAAAAGGAAGAATAGGCTTGGCAGCACTTTGAAGAGTTGAAAGATACTCTTCCAATACTATCTCCATGTTGGTGGAAAAAGGACTTCAAGGCTTATGTCAACAAATTTATTGGAGAGTGTCTTCAAGAAAAGGAATTTATCACTGCAATACCAAGTGAGGGTGAAGAAGAGGAGGAGCTTGATGCTATCTACCTCCATGCAATATGATGTTTGGTGGCTGGGGCCATCCAAGAGTGGGAGCTGGTATAGCAACCCAAGCATGCAGTTATATGCACAATGCTTGATGGTGCACTCATATGGCAAGGTAGAGGGTAACTCTGATTATGCATGCTATTTCCTTGCTTCAACTATCTTTCCAGAGTGAATTTGAGAATGTTCCACAAGCTCTACAACTGGTAATGCCAAGATCCTTTGACAAGTACATATTTTCCCCTTGTTCTCAATAGTTAGCATAAGTAGATAGGCAATAAATATGTTAGTACGAAAAATGCTTATCAGGAGCTACCAGTCCTAGTAAATGAAAACTGTTGGCAGTCCCTTGCACTGCATAAGGCACTGCTCATCTTGATCAGTCAAGTTTTTCAACACAACACCTAGCATCCAGTCTCTCAAATTTCAAAGCCCCCAGAACACCAATTTGGGGCATCACTTCTCATTATTACTGAGTACAGAAAATCATAGCCCATCTCATTATTCCATGCCACGTAAGCGTGACATTGTGGGGGCAGCGAGCCTCTTCCAGACAAACTCAACGGCCAGGGTAATAGAATGGGAGCCCAAGGTGCATTCTCGAGGGATCCGAGATGTACCAGTAGATGTAAGTGCTGCGGCAAGCCAACCAAGGCCAAGGAAGAAGGCTAGGAGATGACCCAGAGCAGAAAACAATGATAAATTGCAGGGTGAAACTCCTCCCCAGCCCATGGATGTTGATAAGACATTCTGGGTAGATGAGCAGGTTATGCCCTCTAGCAAAAAGAAGGTAAGGCAGCCTGCATGGCTTTCATTGGCGAACCTCACAAATCTCCCAGTCCCAGAACTCATACATCAAAGAATTTATCCCAAAGATTGGCCCTTACTTACACTGCCTCCTCAATTCTGAGGGCATTCCAGCAACAACCACATGTCAGAGCCGCAAGTCTGCTCCATTTAAGTGGAGATGCTCTGACTGCTTTCCTGCTCTTGTACTCTGCAGGGAGTGCTGCCAGAAGTCACACCAGTTGCTTCCTTTTCATAGAGTTCAAAAATGGGTCAGAAAATACTTCAAGCCATTGTGGTTGCAGGAGGTTGGGGTGTGCTTGCAATTGGGACACTCTGGGGATCCATGCCCAAATCAGATAGTATGCCACAAAGCCTTTTATGCTGTAAATCCCATTTAAAGATGCAGTGTTACATTCCATGGGCTATTTTTCTTTTTCTCTATGCTTACCAATTTGTTCCCATCACATGATTACTTACCTGATACGTCACCTGACTCTGTTCTTGCTTACTTGACTGCTTTCTTGTCATCCTAGGAGCGCCAGCTCATTTCTAGGACCGTTGTACTTGTATTTTGCTATCTTTAGCTTGCCAGGTCATAACTAGGATCCCTCTCCTAGTTATTCGTCACTCCTACTAACTGTTGTACTTGTTTTCTGTCACTACTAGTACAGGTACTAGTCGTATTATTCCTTAGTTATGGTAGCTGCCCTCATGTATATAAGCCGGTCTTATTTCTAGAGTTGGGCCTTAAGCCTAACTTGGTTTAATACCAACGCTCTTGTTGCTTCCACTGTGAGACTTCTAAAGTCTTTTCTTCATTTCTTGAGTCGTCTCAAAGGTCCCTTTGAGACTCTCCTTTCCTCTTGCTCATCTCCCAGACCCTGGATTAAGTTCCACTTCATACTTTTACCCCCCATGCTTTGCTAAGGGTTAGCAGTCCCTTGCAACTACGCTTTGCCACCTATCGTATATTCGCGCACGTCACGCCTTAAGGTTCTTGGACCTTAACATGCAGTCACAGCTGGATTTCGACTATGAGGAAGAAAACGAGGGCAGCAGTGATGACATTCCAGCAGGTGAATATCCGGCAGCTGGGAAGCAGGACACATTTCAATTTGGCTTCAGCAGCTCAAAACCTGGCTGAAACAACAAAGATGGCAACCCAGTGGTAACTGTCATTAATAGATCCAGCATTCACAAGATTGGCATCAGGTGGTGTTGCTGCCTTGATGCTCCCAAGTGCAATATGCAGCTGATGGCAGCAGGACTCTTTCCAGCCACTTTTCGAAACCCCAAGACTGCATTTACCTTTCAGGTGCTAGAGGAGTTTCACTTGGACAATCTTGAGTGCAAGACAACCCCAAGCCAGTTTTTTAGCTGCCTAAGGAGGTTGACAAGTGCTGAGTTTCCAAATACTGTGCCAGTGAGTCAGGCTGGCATATCTGCTAATAGTAGATTAGTGTTGTGGCAGCTCGAGCCGATGATTTTGAGAAATCAGTGATATAAAATCAAATAAAATGGATAGAAATATGAACATAAAGATAAGAATAGAATAGGTCAGGAGCCAGGGGGTCACTTAAGATGACTTAGCAATTTGACCAGCCATTCAGGCGTAATTTAACTGGCTCAGTTTGTAGCTTAATTTGTAGCTGAAAGTGTAGCCAGTTAAATTATGCATGAATGGCTGGTCAAATTGCTAAGTCATCTTAAGTGACCCCCTGGCTCCTGACCTATTCTATTCTTATCTTTATTTTCATATTTTTATCCATTTTATTTGATTTTATATTGCTGATTTTCGCAAACTTATCAGCTTGAGCTGCCACAACACTATAGTAGATTGACCTGCAGATATAGGACCAATACCAAGAGCTACTAAGGGTCAGCAGACTGTGGAGAACTCTGGTTAGCCAAAAGCAATTCAGTTGTGGGTATGGAGAAAGTGAAGATCTGAAGCCTAGCTCAAAATGGCTATATTCTGTGGTTTGTGTGCACAGCCTGGAATCAATCTCCCTGAAGATTGGAGAGAGTATGAAAACAGGTATGTCTATGATATTGCTGCTTGGAAGCTGCCAACATTTGTTTCAGCAAAAACCTTTTTATGCAAGGCTTTATGATGGATGGAAACTTCCAAGCAGAGCACATGAGGATGAGGAATCCTGAAAATGATGTTCCACTTTCTGATGGAACTGGATTCATGGTTAGCAAAAAACTGTATGAGGCACATCTAAAGTCGGCAGCCAAGAAGCAGCAGGTCAGGTTTATTTCTCATATTTCAGCAGGCATTTGCTGATGCTTTGACAGAGATCAACATGCCATGATCATTGCACAGTAAACAGCATGAACAGGCATAGTGGCCATCTTGAATCAACTGGAATTGGGACTATGGCATGCATACATGGTGCTTTTGTACCAGACTCTGTGGTTGATTTTCAAAAGGGCGAAGTGTATGTGACCATATCTATCAGCATGCCAGGTGAAACTGATTCCCCAAGAGTCAGAAAAACATGGATTATTTAATATTCAAGGCCCTGAACTTTAACATGAGCAGAATCGAGGTGGCCCTCATTTGCTATGATGCCATGTGTCAATGGAGTGTTCATATGAAGGACAGGGTGGTGAGCAGCAGGCATCTCAAAATTCCTGATGGCCTGGAGCTCAGGTTGGGCATCAGTCTTTTCCATATTCATGGGCACCGGGATACCTGCCTTGCTAGGTATTCGCCAAGCTTTATTGAAGGTGGCTGACAAATAGATGGCAAGACAATTGAAACACTGTGGGCGCCACTGAATGAGATCTCCAGGAGCACAAGAGGGATGTCGACATCACATTGTAGGGAGGTCATAGATGACCACATGAATGACTCAAATTGGAAGAAGCTTGTTGATTTGGGTGAGCACCCTCTCAAAGGCACTGCATTGGAGCTGATAGACTCCATAAAGTCAATGCTATTTCCAAGCACTATTACAGGGCACTTTCTGGGGCAATGCTTAGTTCAGCAGCATTTGAGAGCATAGACGAATCAGCAGGAACAGATTCTACCAGGGTTTGGGCTGCAGAAGAGGAATATGCAAGAAGGGAGGGACTTCCTTTTTCAGCAACCACCACATCCGTGGCTAAAAAACCTTGCCTATGAAAGTGTTAGCAGAATAAGTAGGAAATAGTCAATAAAAACACACACCTCTAGAAACTCTAAAATCTATCATATAACACAACCTTAAGACGAACTCACCATACTAAAAATGTCTAGCCCCCCATCAAAGGGGGAGACGATACCCACGGCCACACAGCCACCAGCTGGAAGAGTACACCTCACATAAGCTGCCACAGCTGCATTGACCACAATCAAAGTCCCTAACATTAGAAGTACGAAGGATAGCCCTGCAGCCAAGGAACTACAAGGCAAAGCAATGGAGAAAGCAGAAACAGAGGCCCAGTGGCTGGCTAGCACCATCAGTTGCACAGCCTCCCCCCTCCAGAAAATAGTGAATGCTATCGCCCATATCCTAAGCAAAGAAAGCATTAATAGCACTACTAAGAAGGCCCTTGACGACATCATAACCTTCATCCAGGGAGAAAAGGAGAAGGAGGCTCAAATGCAAGCCAAACTGACAACCACCGCCGAGAAAAGCACCATAAGGTAAGGAATCAGAACTGATCTAGAAGAGATATATAACACTCTCAAACTACAACTAAACGGCATTCAAGACACCGCAAATGCAACCCTCTCAAGCTTGAGCAAGCTGCTAGTTGACATGGAGAACATCGCAGCCACCACAAAAGACCTCATAGGTAAAGTTGGCAAAATTACTGACACAGCTGAAAAGATTGCCACGGACACATTGAAATACCATGATGCTGTCTTAACCAGACCTGTGCAGTCCATCAGAGCTAATACAGACCCAAAAGTCTTAGAAGACATGGACTGCAAAGGCAGACAAATCCTAGTTGAACATGTTGGCCTGGATGGAACTAACGTACTGGGGAAAAGCCTGACAGAACTGACCACCAAAGCTAATGAAGCCATCAGTAAGATTGTGGACTCCAGAAAACTGAAGGACATAAAAGTCCAAATGCTGTTCAGAACCTGCTGCAAAGTGCTGGTGCTCACCCTAAACAGCAAAGAGACAGTTACCTGGATCAAGCAACCAGAAATAGAAATTGCATTCACTGCGGCCTTCATGGAAGGTTCACACATTGCAGATAGATCCTACAGCCTGATCATCCCAAATGTACCAATCTCATTTGACCCAAAAGACAATAAGCACCTCTGCGAAGTAGAAGAGGCAAACGGGCTCAAGACAAAGGAAATTGTTAAAGCCAAATGGATCAAACCAGTAGGAAGGAGGAGGCCAGATCAAACCTGCATGTATATCATCATATTGCTCTCCACAGTAGATTCTGCCAACCTCATCATAAGAGATGGGATGAATATCTGTAACGTGAGAGTCAGACCCAAGAAGTAAAAAGCTGAACCCATACAATACATGAAATGCAGGAAATGGGGCCACTTCATCAGCAATTGCCAAGCAGACAAGGACACTTGCAGAACTTGCGGAGACACGCATCGTACTAATGCATGTACTAACAAAGGAAATGTATACTGCATTTCCTGCAGTGACAAGACCCACACTAGTTGGGATAGGGCCTTCCCCAAATTCAACTGACGATGTGCCATCCAAGACAAGAGGAACCCAGAGAATGTGATGCCATTCTACCCAACGGAGCATGACTGGATGCTGACAGCAAGACCGCACAGAATCCCCTTAGACAAATGTTTCCCAGGAAGGTACACAGTGAACAGCTTACCTGTCACAGGCCAGCAATGGTTAGAAAAGGGGACTTGCCCCCCAAGGAGGACCAATGGAGGCAGCACAGCGCAACATACCAAAGAGAACCCCAACACCATCCCCATTATAAACTGTAACAAAGAGGCTGGTGAACCTCTAGGAGCAGACAACCAACAGGAAATGGAGCCCAGCGGCCCCAAATACAACTGGACCAACCAAGAAGAGGAGGATTGCCAACAACTGGAGAACCAAGTATGTTAGGTACAACCAAAAAACTCACGATCTGGCAACAAAACGTCAACAAATCACCCACATGTCAACACAATCTTATCAGCAGTAACCACTTGGCCAACATGGGAGTCAGCCTAATCACATTATAGGAACTGGCCATCAACCCCTTTAATCTCACAATCACCTCCAAGGACTGGACGCCAATATACCCCACCCAACACAGCAATACATTGATCAGAACCAGAGCAATTACATTAATAAGATCAGACATCAGCACAGATGCCTGGACACAACTAGACTTTCCATCCAATGATGTCACAATTGTACAAATCAAAGGTCCATGGGGGAAAATCATGATCTTCAACATCTACAACGACTGCGATAACAATGACATGCTCAAGCTACTAACTAGCTACTACAATAGGAACTGAGCACAACTGGAATGCACAGAAGCAGGTATAGCAAATGTCTTATGGCTAGGTGACTTCAACCAACACCACCCCCTCTGGGACAACCCCAACGACAACCGCCTCTTCACGACTGAGGCGATCCATGCTGCAGAAGAGCGGATAGAAGTAATTGCAGACATAGGACTTGAGCTTGCCCTGCCAAGTGGAACCCCAATACACCAGCACAACACAACAAAAAGCTGGAGTAGGCTGGATCAAGTTTTTATTTCCGAACACTCTGAGCATATGCTGATCTCATGCGACACACAGACAGACCTTAGAGGCATACTAACAGACCATCTTCTGATCATAACAGTCCTAGACCTGGAGATTGAGCCCGCGGCTGACACTCCATTCACCAACTTCAGAGAGGTGGATTGGGAAGAATTTAGAATAGCCCTAGAACAGCGGCTAGCCAACCTCCCACCTCTGGAGAGGATAACAAACCAGCCCCAACTGGATACTACCTGCAAGGAGTTGACGGCAATGATCCAAAGCATTGTCTTTGAACAAGTACCGATCACCAAGATTACCCCTAAGTCAAAACACTGGTGGACAAAGGAGCTAACAATGCTACAGAAGCAGGCCAACAAGCTGGGTAGGAAATCATACAAATGGAGGTTCGACCCCTTGCATGCAATACATGCTGAGCACAAGGAGGCATCAAAAATGTATGTTAAAATGCTGAAGACCACGAAACAACAGCACTGGTGCTCCTGGTTAGAAAGGGCAAAGGACCCAGATATTTGGGCTGTACACCATCTCATCTCCGCACCGGCGAGTGATAGAGGAAAAGCGAGAATCCCAGCATTGAAATTCAAAGTCAGAGAGGTTGAAACAATGGCGATCACCAATAGCAAAAAGGGAGCAGCGCTAGCCAAAGGATTCTTCCCCAAAAAACTGCAGACGCAGGACATCCAGGAAGACAAGGAATACCCAAAAATGTGTAGCAAAGCGGGCAAAGTCACAAAAGACCTAATATGCAAACAACTCAAGAAGCTGAAACCATACAAGGCTCCAGGCCCAGACAGAATCCCTAACATAGTACTGACAAAGAACGCTGACATTCTTGTCAACAGGCTCTACCCCATATACGTAGCGATACTAGACAAGAACCTCCAATACAGCCCCTGGAAAACCTTCACCACCATCATCCTCTGCAAACCAGGCAAACCACATTATGATGTTCCGAAAGCGTACTGCCCAATAGCGCTGCTAAACACAATGTGGAAAGTACTGACCACAATAGTTGCAGACCAGATAACCTTCCTCACAGAAAAGCATCAGTTATTACCAAAAAACCACTTCGGAGGGCACCCAGGTTGCACAACCACCAATGCTATGCACCTTCTCACACTCAGAATCAAAGCCACATGGTGTGCAGGGAAGGTAGCAGCAGTCTTATTTCTGGACATCAAGGGTGCGTTCCCAAACGTGGTCCCCAAAAGACTTGTACATAACCTCAGGAAGTGGAGAATTCCAAGAAAATATACCAAATTCATAGACAATATGCTTCAGGGAAGAGTGACCACACTGAAATTTGATGGATACTTGTCGGTTCCCATCCACATCAACAATGGCATTGGTCAAGAAGACCTGCTTTCAATGATAATGTACCAATATTACAATGCCAACCTCCTTGACATCCCAAACAACAAGGACGAGGACATGATGGCATTTGTGGACAACTCATTCATGCTAGCAATAGCAGATAACTTCGAAGAGGCACACAAAATGCTGGCAGACATGATGGGAAGAGAGGGAGGTGTAACAGAGTGGTCCACCACCCACAACTCCCCACTAGAATACTCTAAGCTTGCGCTAATGGACTTCGCATACTACCAGAGTCAAAAAAGCAGACTGCCATTACAGCTCCCACAAAGAACAGGAAAACCAGTCATCAGCACCAAATATCTTGGAGTATTCTTTGACCAGAACCTCAATTGGAAAGTGCAACAAGCCCACAGAGTCAAAAAGGGCACACAATGGGCAGCACAGATTAGAAGGATCGCGAAGCAGACTTGGGGCATCACACCCAAGTATGCAAGGCGACTATACATCAGCATAGCGCTTCCAAGGGCACTATATGCCATCAACCTCTGGTGCATGTCCACACAAGGAGATCACCCAGGGCTGAGGGCCATAGGATCAGCCAAGGTAACAAGACAACTAACCTCATTGCAATGCGCTGCTGCCACAGCAATCATGGGAGGTTTACACATATCACCAATGGACTTGCTCGATGCCTGCACCTTCCTCCTCCCATCTCCACTCAACATCGACAAATATTGCCACAGGGTGCTTACAAGAATGGCCACGCTTCCAAAAGACTATCCATTACATAGTGTAGTAAACCATAAGAACACCCCTGATGTAATATACCACCACACAGCCATACACCACCTCCTCAATCAGTACCAGAACAGCATCGTCCACAGCAAAATCGAGAAGATACCAGCAATGTCGTGCAACCCAATCATCATAGCTAAGAACCCTTTTGCAATAAGTATTCCCAAGGACAGAGAAAGTTCAACAAGAGAAGCCGCAAATGCAGGAGAAGAAGTCCAGGTCTTCTCAGACGGATCGGCCATGGAAGGTAAGGTGGGAGCAGCAGCGGTACTCCTGAGAGCAGGCAAACCTGTGTGCATACTCCACCTACACCTTGGCTCAGAGGACAAGCACACAGTCCACAAGGCAGAACTTGCAGGAATCCTTCTGGGCCTCCACCTTATCAACACGGAAAGAAAGAGCAGCACCACCTTCACACTAGGATCAGACAACCAGGCTGCAATCAAAGCCTTCCAGTCAAATCTCAGAAGCCCAGGCCACCACCTTGCAAGGGAAGCCCTGCGTCTTGCCCACCAGATCTCCTACAGAAAAAGGAAAACCAAATATGCATTAACAATTAGATGGACAGCAGGCCACGAAGGGATTGAGGGAAACAAAGCCATAGACCAGGAGGCAAAAAAAGCAGCAGAGGGTTTCACCTCAGACTTATTGCGCCTCCCTTCATATCTGAGAAAACCCTTACTCATGAACCCCTCAGCAGTAAAGAGAGCCCATAACGATTGTCTCAAACACAAGTGGACAACCACATGGCAAAAATCAGATAAAGTACGCAAAATGCACCAAATCAATAGTTCCACCCCATCAAACAAATTCCTCAATGCAATTAGCTTGGATAAAATCACACGCAGTACCGCCAGCTTAATATCACAACTAAGGCTCACACACACTCCTCTCAACAGTTACCTGAAGAGATTCAAAAGAATAGACAGCACAAGGTGTCCAGCATGCAGAGCTGACAAGGAAACTATAGAACACTTCCTCCTCTTCTGCCTGGTATATGCTTATGAAAGATGGGCCCTAGCTTGTCAAGTCAAAAAACAGAGAAAAACGATCTCTATCATATCTCTACTTGGGGACCCCAAGCTAGTAATCCCATTAGGAAATTTCATCAACACTACGCAGCGATTCATGTCCTGCAGTGAGCAAACAATCAGTCTAACCCAATAGTTTACCCCAAATCATTACCAGACCATACCACAACCAGAATATATCCACGCTCAATCAGAGCACCAAAAACATACATCCCTCCTTGTAACATCAAAACGCGCACTAGTACTGCACAAGTGTTTTCCTCAAGATTCCAGTAAAAAGATGATATGGGGTGCCCCACTCGAGTTGGGCACCCAGTGCGACCTATCCATGCTCATTGATTAGACTGCAGTCCATGTTATGTGATAATGGCCAAGGGCTATGGGAGAGAATGCAGCAGAGTCAAAGGGTCAAAGGAACCACGTCTATTCAAATGTCTCCAGTTTTGCATGTACATGTTCTAGAAGTGCTATGTGGGGTTCTGTACCTCAAGGCGCACATTAATTGATTTCAAAAAAAAAAAAAAAATGCAAGGGAGTGCATATATGATGTCACTGTTATGGATATCTATGATATTAGGATGGAAAAGTGTGAGTTCAACTATTCTACCTTACTTTCTTGTGACAACTGGCTTTAGTCCCTTCTTAGGCAGAAATACTTCTTGAATTGACAAAAAAGGAGATAGGCATATCAATACATAAGGGACATGCTGTATGGCTTGCGAGCAGATTGAAATTTCAAGAAATGCAGTATGGCTTTAGTAGCTACCTCAGTAAGACTTGTGGTTCTGACATGAAGAAAATATACAGGTTATTGCTTCAAGCACTGGTGAGGTCCATGAGGAAGCTTGGGTCCCACCCAACTCTGGATCAAAAAATGGACATCACCTTAAAGTGCTCACAGCTCCAAGATAAAGTTGATGGATTCCTGAAACAGGCCAGAAGTATACTCCATACTGTCTCCAATGATGATGATGACTCCTGGGGAGATAACCATACAAGAGAAATATACACTGGCATAGAGTTTGATGGCATTGGTGAAGAAGAAGATGATGGTGATGGGCTTGATTCAGCTGCCATGGAACACTATCAAACACAATTTTGAAGAAGCAGCCCTTCTGATGTCCACATAGACACAGAGCATATCCTATTGCATCTTCCATCACATATGGGATGAAGCTGGTATAATAGAAATGGTGCTGAAGATCTGGCAAAGGCAGAATTGTGCCTACTGGAGGGCCAACTCAACGACTCTTTGCATCGCATCTGCATTGCCCTGGGACACAAATCCTACATGTTCAGAAACAATGTGCACCCAGCACATACATAGCAACTAAAGATGCACACCTAGGGAGAAGTCCATGCTGTCAAGTCAACCGTCTAGCATCATGCTTGGGTGTATAATCGCATGCAGCAGTCAATGCTAGAGCTGGGTGCCAAGGCCTCTCTCCTTGATTGGTACAAAGTTATACAGCACCAGGACTTGAAAATTGACACAACTGTAATTGCACCTCATGTGTGTGGGCAATGGAATAAATCATTGCCTTGGTTTTGGTCTATGGATGCCCAGAGAGGTGCCAATGTCAGAGCATGGATGAATGACTGTATGTGCTTTTCATTCCATGCACACTCTAATGGTGTGGTGGCTCCTAGACAGCCGCGGGTTGTGCTTGTAGGCGCACAACACCTTCATGCACTTTAGCACTATCAGCTTCTGTGCATATCCTTCATGAGGCGATAGAGCCTCCTGCGGTAGCCGGGCCGGTGCCCCGAGCTACCAGTCCTTGAGTCGGTCGGGTATGGCGAGTCGTGTGTCTTCTGGTTGCGCGCGAGTGAGGTACGAGCGGCGTGTGCACGTGTCGGTACACAAGTACTTGGGCTAATGCCCTTAGTGTCACAACCTGAGTGTCTGTCTTGTAACGCGAGTTCTACAAGTTGTCCTCTACCCTTGATGGAGGTAGAGATGCGAAGATAGATGGTTCACAAGTCGAGAGGGAAGATGCAGGCAAGGGAGTTTGGGATAACGATGATAGGATTGCAAGACTCAAGTCAAGCTTAAGGCTTGACTGCTCAGAAGTACAGGTCTTATATACTACCTGGTACTAGTCAGTATGAGTCGTCGTATGACCTAGTCATAGTGCAGTAAGCGATCAGTCATTCGTACAGTAAGCAGCCGAGGGAGTCAATAAGAGTCGTACAGTACTCAGTCAGAAGGAGTCATCAAGGCTGCGCGCGGGAGTCAGTCAGAGTCAGCGTGGCTATATGGGCCACCAGTATAGTACACGGTCAGTTAGGCTAAATATGGTAAGCCAAGTCACATGTTAGAGAACGGTCACTGGGTCTGGCACCTGACTGGTCAGGTGCACAATAGTCACATGGTATCACGTAACAGGTCACATGCCCGGTCACGTGAGGAGTCTATAGTTGAGATCAGGTAATCAGTCACGGGGGTCGTGGGAGCGATCACGTGCTCCCCAGTTGCGTGGCACCAAGTCAGGTGCACAAGCCAGGTGATAGGTTAGGTAATTGGTCAGGTGATGTGATGTGAGAGATAGTGATAAGATGGAAAAATGGTGTCCGGACGCTACAAATGGATTCTCAACAAATAAATTGAAATGCAGTATACCAGGTGCATTGGCTGAGGGTGAAAGCTTAAAAGGCACAGTGGATCGAAGAGCTTCAATGTCTCCAAGTTGAGATGGAGTCTGCTGTCAGATTCTTTCAACACAAAGAACAATGTTGGCAAGAGAAGCAAGACCTCATTGATCCCCAATCACAGCCAGGGCATGCTGTATGGGCAGCAAGACAGAGCACAACATGGCATTCAATGGGTATGCAGGCAAGTTCCAAGTTTAATGATTTGTGTAAGAGTCACCCACCTCCCAATTTTGCCAAAGTCATACTGCCTCATTCCAATGGATTGCTATCCTTTCCTTAGATTTCCTTATTAGCCCCCAATGTTTGTATGGTTTAAGAGCATAATATTATTCCTAGATGTGAATGAACTGTTTCAGGCGATAACAAGGCTGAGACTAGCCCATTGCAGCATGTGTGATTGATGTGATCTTGCACAAGCCCTTGCATAGGCCCAAGTTCTAATTAAATTATGTTGCTGATCAGCATACATGGGCCAATCAAAGCCATGCAGAGTCAATGCAGGTGGGTTTGCAGAGGCCCATAGTTTAAACAATGGCTGGCAAACTACAATCACATATGGGCCACTGCATATATATGATACTTGGACAATGCACTGTGATAGACCTATCAAGCACATAATGACCACTGCATGGTGCCAGTGTAGGGCCTGCTAACTTGCAGAAAGTGGGGCTGCTACTGATAAAAATGTTCGCATAAGCCTAGAATGTGAGCAGGCTTCACCTTGCAGGTTAGATAGCATGTTGTTGTCTGTAGGATTTCAAACTATTTTCCAATTACATTATTTTCAAACAGTCAGCATGTACAGATGGAGGCCATTTTGGACCAATATCCATGAGCTCATAATGGCCCAAAGCTGCCAAGCTGTGATTTCGCTTGGGCCCACTTCCTGTACCATAATACCCAGACAATACACTTGCATGCCCTTGCATTGGCCCACATACTTTCTAGCCAACAGGATAGTGTACAATCCTGATGAATAGGCCTCAGTTCGGAATGGTCAAGACGAACTGTATTTGACTACTACCTGACAAATAGGCTATATATGATGAGCACTATGTGAATGATAAAGTGACAATTGAACTTACCCTCAGTTTGGAATGGTCAAGACGAACTGAGGGGGAAAAAAGCATGAAACAAACAGTAGGTAAATATACTGGTATGAAGGTCACATGCTGAAGTGTCCAAAGATGACAATCCCAACGTGACTAAGATGCGCTGGGTGTTAACAGATAGCTGCTGAACAAAGTACTTGCATGAGCCCTTGATAACAAGCTAAGGCTATCTGACTGTAGCTTGCAAGATCTCCCTAGCAAGCTATCATAAGAGTTGAATCACATTGTGGATCAATATCAATTAATATGCATGGGATGCCTTGCATTGGCCAATCTAGCACAAAATGGCCTGCAGCACTAGTAGGTCTGTATAGTTTCTAGCAATCAAGATGGCTGCTAAGAAAATGCTCACATTGGCCCATAATGTGGATGCACTGCCCATTGCCAAAGATTTCAAGCTGGCCCATGAGGAATAATCATATATTAATAAACCCTTTTCCTAATTACAGCAGCCTATTACATGCTTAATGGGCTAATGCAAGCTAATTGTCTAAATATATGGCACATGAAATGGGCCTGTGCGAGGGGTTGCAAACAAGAACCTGTGGGAAACTGTGGGCCAGCTTGAGCTTGTTGGCAGGGACAGCACATTTACATCCCAGGCCAATGCAAGCATTCCACTTGGCTGCCATCCTATGGGCTAAAAAGTATGCAGCCCACTAGTAGCTTGCAGGCTCTGTCAAGCACAAGTGTTAAGGCTTCAACAGGCCTTGATAGTATGACTTGTACTAAGAGTTGACTTAGTGGCAAGTGCTTGAAGGAGTAGAGGAGTCTCTAGTGTTGCTAGAGATGACTTAGATTGAAGTGGGCAAAAGGGGAGGCACTAGGGAGGCTTTCAAGAATGTTGATATTGATAATCAAGTCAAGCTTAGGGCTTGACTGTCGAAATACTGGGCGCTTATATACAGGCGGGTCTGCGCATGGGCCAAGACTACTAAGGTAGGTACTTCTGGTCAAGAGGGGGGCTATCTGTATCGTATGGTAATCCGCGGACAAGTGCTGCGGTCTGTATGAGTCAAACAATAGAGAATGAGCAAGAGCGAATGAAGGATCAGAGAATTGCCTAATCTATCTTTAACCAGAGAACAATGGCGGCGGGTCATTCCAAGAAGAGAAGCATTGTCATGATGCGATGATGACCATGAGGTTTGAGGTTGATCCGAGGAGATCTGATCTCCGCATGCCTGTTCTGGTCTAATGGGCATCTAGCATAAGCAGCTACCCTTTATGGTAGTTGGCTCTGATGGAGACCCAGTTAAGGGCCATGTTGTTGTCCGCATCATCTGCAGAGCTCTGCATGGATGAGGGATTATCTGTGGACTCTCCTGAGGAGGTCAACTGGTGATCTGGACTCTGGGGCAAGGTGCCAGCTATGGGCGATGAGGCTAAAGGGGTGATTGACTGGTAACTGCCTTCTTGACTGGTACATTGTTGTATAGGCACAGATGAGGGACTAGTGGGTGAGAGGGAATGCTTGCGGGACACAGGACTGTTGCTACGACTGAGCTATCTCTGCCATGGCTCAATGGGTGACTCTTGAGGAGACAAGGTCTTTGTATGACCTTCAGGAGTGTCTGGTTCATAGTGAGTGACTGGTTCTGGCTCTAAAGGCGGTGCATCTTCCACAGGACTATCTGGATCTTCCAGTGGGTTTTCTACTGGGGGTGGCTCTTGGTACAATTCCATTGAGGAGTATTCCCATCAATGGATGTTCCATGGGACAGGGACAAGGGGCTCAACTGGTGGCTGATCAAGGGGTGATGATGGTTTGGATGGTTCACTGGGTGGTAGCAGTGGCAGGTCTGGTAGGACTGATGGGTTTAATGGTAATGGTCACTTGGCTATAGGTTTGGATGATAGAGTGACAAGGAGGGGGTCTGACAACTGAGAGAAAAATGGGGGTAGATTGTAACAACAAGCCCTTGTGCAGGCCTGCATCATGAGCCATAATATTTGGATGATTGGCTTGCATTGGCCCATCAATCACAAAATAGGCTGCTGCCCTAGCAGACCTACATAATTATTAACCACAAGAATGGCTGCAGAGCTGAATGGTTGCATTGGCCTGCGATGTGAATGCACTGGCCCTTGCCAAAAATCTCAAGCTGGCCCATGCCCTTGCATGGGCCCAATTATAAACAGGCCAAAGCAATAATCAGCATGCATGGGCCAATGGAAGGCAAACAGCCAAACAACATTCTTAAATAGGCCAAATATAGGCACCACAAGT
>Ga0307510_10002468_pt1 | contig 21021 bp, 22 predicted proteins | sample 12_EM_MG_FD_207224 | JGI IMG/M metagenome (GOLD analysis project Ga0307510, IMG submission 207224) | Populus trichocarpa ectomycorrhiza microbial communities from riparian zone in the Pacific Northwest, United States - 12_EM | ecosystem: Host-associated > Plants > Roots > Unclassified | place... | reverse complement strand
CGACGCACTATTCAATCGCCTGCTGGAAATCGGGCTGGCCAACATCACGCTTGCCAACATGTTCGCCCTGATTGGCGCCATCTTCTTTGTCGCTACCTTGCTGATGCAGACAATGGTGCCGCTGCGCATCGCGAACATGGCCGGCTGTACATTCTTCGTTGCCTTTGGCGCGCTCTCCGGGAACGTCGCGACCTTTCTCCTTTATGTGCTTTTGCTGCCGATCAATGCCGTTCGCCTCCGTCAAATGCGCAATCTGATCAAGAAGGCACGTCTCGCGACGGAGAGCGACACCTCGATGGAATGGCTCAGGCCGTTCATGACCGAGCGCAGATATCGCCGGGGCGACACATTGTGCAAGAAGGATGATGCAGCCAACGAAATGTTCCTGACAATCACAGGAAGGTATTTGGTCACGGAAATCGGCGTCGAACTTCCGCCGGGGCGCATCGTGGGCGAACTTGGCTTCCTTACGCCCAATAAGCAGCGAACCGCGACGGTCGAATGCATAGAGGACGGGCTGGTACTGACCATAACCTATGAAAAATTGCTCGAGATCTACTTTCAAAATCCGCAATTTGGCTATTACTTCCTCGTCCTGACCAGCCAGCGTCTGCTGGAGAACATCTCGCGACTGGAAGGAATCGTGGCGCAAGAAAAAGCCGCGCGGCAGAGTGCAGGCGCGGCTGACATTTAGCAAGATCAAGCTTAGCAAGATCAAGCTTAGCAAGATCAAGCAATGTCGTCGCAGCCCGGTATGACAAGCTCGCAGCTAACTACGTGGCCTTCGTCAAGCCCGCATCCATTTCGGATTCGGTTACGCGCTTGTGAGTTCGCGCGCTAGGACTGCCGAAAGCCCATCCGGAACGCGCCCCAGTGGCGGCCGCGGACGTAGATCGGCGACGACAGGTCCTTCATCAGCACGAAATTGCCGCCGCCCATGTCGCGCCGGTAGGTCTGCAGCAGGAACGGCTTTGTGTTCGCCGCCACCTTCTTCACCGCGCGGTCGTTGAACAAGCGGCGGTTGCGGCAGTTGGCATTGTTCCAGACCGGGTCGGGCCCCTGCGGCAGGCGGTAGTTCGGATTGTGGGTCGGCAGATAGCCGCCCTTGGCCCAGGCGACACTGAACACGACGCGCGGATCGCTCTTCTGGACCGCGTCCTGGATGGAAGGCAGGGTGCGGTCGGTGAAGGCGACATAGTCGGTCAGATATTGCTTTGGATCGGTGCCGGCGATTTCGCGGTACTTCTCGTCCATCAACTGGTCGACCGTGATCTCGCCGCGCGCGACTGCGGCCTCAAACGCATCGGAAATCTGTTTTGCGGTGTCGACGACGACGCGGATCAGCGGTGCATCCGAGGTCTCGACGCCGCTGTCGGCGATCAGCGCGATCAGGTCTTCGGAGGTCTCGAGCAGCTTTGTCACCCGGTCGTCGGCGTGCTTGAGATCGCGCGAGGAGAGGTCGACGCCCTTGGCGAGCTCGCTGAGCTCGGTGATAACAGTGTCGCAATGGCCGAGATTGGACGTCGCGGCCCTGGCGACGCCGTCGATCTCCTGGCCTACCGACGCGATGCCCTGGTGCACGCGCGCGATGATGCCGCTGATCTGATGTGCGCCTTCACCGGCGCTCTTGGCGCGGAGCGAGGCGTCGCTGCTTTCGCCGATCAGGCTGCCGATCTGGCCGTCGAGATCGCGCATGGTATCGGAAATCTGCTGCGTGGCCTGGCGAGTCCCCTCCGCCAGGCTCTTCACTTCGCTCGCGACCACGGCAAAGCCGCGGCCGGCGGTTCCGGCGCGCGCCGCTTCGATCGTGGCATTGAGCGCCAGCAGGTTAGTCTGCTTCGCAATCGCCTCGATCGAACCGGAAACTTTCGCAACCTGCGACAGGGCCGAGCCGACGGCGCTGAGCCGGGCCTCCATGCGGCCGACCGCTTCGACGAGTTCGGCGATGTGCCTGACGGCCGTATCCACCGCGCTGCGCGACTGAACGATCTCTACGACGGCTGCGGACGTGGTCGATTGCACCGCCTGCGATGCATTGGCGATCTCGCGGTTGGCCGAGACCATCGTCTGGGCCGTCTTCTGCAAGTGGTGGAACCGCTCCGACTGGTTGGCGACGCGGCTTGCGACCTCCTGGACGTTGCCGGCGATATCGGCAAGCTCCACGCCGAGCCCGCCGATGCGGTTGGCAAGCTGGTCAATGAGTCGTTCGGCCAGCGTCTGGTTGGATTGAGTGTCCAGGACGGCACGCTGCACAACGGACATGTTCGAGCTTTCTCCAGTTAGAGCCGATGATCGGCCCATCGCGGCGATCGCATTCCAATTCCAAGTTTAGATGGCGATTCGCGCCTTGGAGTCTTGCCTGAGAGCGCACTAGAGCCTGTACGCCGTTCGGAAACCGCCCCAGTGGCGGCCTTTGACGCGGATCGGTACGTCGATCTCGCGCATCATCACCATGTTACCGTTGCCCATGTCGCGCGCGTAGCTCTGGATCAGATAGGCGCGCTGGTTGCGCCCGGCGGCAAGGCCTGCCGGATCGTTGAAGATGCGGCGGTTGCGGCTGTTGGCGGTGTTCCAGGTGACGTCGCCCGGCTTCTGCGGGTGCGAATAGATCTTGTTGTGAACAGGCAGATAGCCGTTGGTGTCGATCATGGCGCAGAACGCCATCCGCTTGTCCTTGGCGAGGAACGCTTCCTGGAACGGCGGCAAGGCGCGGTCGGCCCAGTCCAGGATTTTAGTGCGGTACTGCACCGGATTACTGCCTGCGATCTCGACATAGTTGTTGTCGAACATGTCCTCGATCGTGATGGCGCCGCTGTCGATGCCATTCTCAAAAATCTTCTTCAGCGCGGCGCCCGCTTCCATCGCGCGGGTGACGGCTTCGGTGTTGTCGTCCTGGATCGACCACAACTTGTCTTCGATCTTCTCGACCAGCGCCGCATCCGGCCTTTCGAACTGCGCGTGCGTGCCGGCCTTCGACCGCTGGACGATGCGAATCCGGCAGGCGCCGATATCCTGCAGCGTCGCATCAAAACTCTGGCCCTGCGCCAGCGCTTCCGCGTCTGCGCCGCTGACCAGAATGCCCCCCATGGAAATTTCGTAGACCGGTGCTGATATCACCCCGCGCGGGGCGGCGATTTCGATCTTGAGGCTGCAAGGCAGCCTTTGGTCCTTGCGGCGGTCCTGGCGGTCGCCTTCTTTCTCTCCGTGCCGCAGCAGCACGGCGCAGCGCGCCTTGAGCTTTTGCGCAAACGCGGTGACGGCCCGGCCGGCCGTGGCGACGCTTTCGCCATGGACCTCGGCTTCCTTGGTCGCATGATCGATTTCGGTGGCGCTGTCGCCGACCGAAACGATGAAGCTGGAGGCGGAGGCCGCATTGTCAGCCATCTCGCCGGTGGTTGCGTTCTGCTCGGCGACCGCGCCGTTGACGTTGTCGAACACGGGGCGGATCGCTTCGATCGCCTGCGAGATACGATGTACGGCATCGACCGACCCCGCGGCGTCACGCTGCAGCGCCTCGATCTTCTTGGTGATCTCTTCAGTCGCGTGCTGGGTCTGCACCGCGAGCGCCTTCACCTCGGTGGCGACAACCGCAAATCCGCGCCCGGCCTCGCCGGCACGCGCGGCCTCGATGGTGGAATTGAGCGCCAGCAGCGTGGTCTGCCGCGCGATCTGCGCGATCAGGTTGACGACGTTGCTGATCGCGGCCGAGGATTCCCGCAAGCGATCCACATTGGCGCTGGCTTCGCGGGCGGCGTCGCTGGCCTGGTCGGCGAGCTTGCCGGCGTCGCGCACCTGGGCGCCGATCCCCTGCGCCGACTGGGTGAACTTGTCGGCGGCGTGTGAAAAGGTCGTTGCGGTGCCCTGTGCGGCGCTGGTTCGGTTGGTCAGGGCGTCGGTGCGCTGGCGGATGGTCGACAGCGTCGCAGCCGTCGCCTCGGCGCCCCCGGCGACCGAGCTGGCCGCGCGCTCGAGCTGGCGGATCATCGTGCCGAGTTCGAGTTCCAGAAGCTCGAGGATTGCCTTGGCCGAATCGCCATCGGCGGAAGCGCTCTCCGTCGTGTTGGCGACCGGCGGGGCCTTCGGCTGGGCGGCAGGCAACGCCGGCTCCGGCACCCGTTTTTTGAACAAACCGAAGGCCATAAAGTCTCTTAAAAGTTGAAGACGGTGGCGAAATCCTCTCATCCGAGCATGAAGTCATGGTTAACAACTGCCTGATATTCCGGCATGCGGCAGTACTTGCATACCTGAATCGGCTGCAAATCTTTGATTTCAGCCGATTGCCGGCCTATAAGGCCGCGCTTTCACCCCGCATCCTCCGGACGAATCCAAGAGACCCCTGCATGGCCGGCCATTCCCAGTTCAAGAACATCATGCACCGCAAGGGCAAGCAGGATGCCCAGAAGTCGAAACTGTTCGGCAAGCTGGCCCGGGAAATCACGGTGGCGGCCAAAATGGGTCAACCCGATCCGGCGATGAACGCCCGGCTGCGCGCGGCGATCATTTCCGCCCGCCAGGAAAACATGTCGAAGGATTCGATCGAACGCGCCGTGAAGAAGGCCAGCGGCGGTGAGGGCGAGAGTTACGACGAGATTCGCTATGAAGGTTACGGCCCCGGCGGCGTCGCGGTCATCGTCGAGGCGTTGACGGATAATCGCAATCGCGCTGCTTCCGACATCCGCTCCTACTTCACCAAGTCCGGCGGCAATCTCGGCGAAACCGGCTCGGTCGCCTTCATGTTCGACCGCACCGGCATCATCGAATATGACGCCAGCAAAGCCTCCGACGACGCGATGCTCGATGCGGCCATCGAGGCCGGCGCCGACGACGTGGTCTCCAGTGAAAGCGGCCACGAGATCTACGCCTCGCAGGAAACCTTTCGCGAGGTTGCGAAGGCGCTGGAGACCAAATTCGGCGAAGCCCGCAAGGCGGCGCTGACCTGGAAGCCGCAGAACACGATCGCGGTCGATGACGAGACCGGCGAGAAGCTGTTGAAGCTGATGGACTTGTTGAACGAGCACGACGACGTCCAGAACGTCTATGCCAACTTTGAAATCTCGGACGCGCTGGTCGCCAAGATGGGCGGTTAGGGCCCCGCACTCCGCTGTCGTCGCCCGGCTTGACCGGGCGATCCAGTATTCCAGAGGCCGTGGTGACTGTGCCGAGAAGCCGCAGCGTACTGGATCCCCGCCTTCGCGGGGATGACGTACGGAGCGGGGGGCTAGCCCCAGGGTAGGGGATTCCTGTTCTCTTTATGTTTCGTTCACCCGGCTCTGGCGCTATCACTACGCCATGACATCCCCACCGATTCGCCAACCCGTCCGGATCATCGGCATCGACCCCGGCCTGCGCCGCACCGGCTGGGGCGTGATCGAGACCGAGGGCAACCGGCTCATCTTCATCGGCTGCGGTTCGGTGGAGCCGCCGGATGATCAGCCGCTGGCGATCCGCCTGCTGGCGATCCATGAAGGGCTCGCTGCCGTGCTCGGTGATTTCAGGCCGGCGGAGGCCGCGGTGGAGCAGACATTTGTGAACAAGGACGGCGTCGCGACGCTGAAACTCGGCCAGGCGCGCGGCGTCGCCATGCTGGCGCCTGCAATGTTCGGCATATCGGTTGCGGAATATGCGCCCAACCAGGTCAAGAAGACCGTGGTCGGCGCCGGACATGCCGACAAGAACCAGATCGCCGTCATGCTGAAGATCCTGCTGCCGAAGGCCGAGCCGAAATCAGCCGATGCCGCGGACGCGCTGGCGATTGCCATCACACACGCCCATCATCGCGGAGGCGTAGCGCTGCGGCTGAAGGTGGCGAGCCTATGATCGGCAAACTCAAAGGCCTGATCGACTCCTACGGCGAGGATTACGTGATCCTCGACGTCGGCGGCGTCGGCTATCAGGTGCATTGCTCGTCGCGCACGCTGCAGGCGCTGCCTTCGCCGGGTGAGGCGGCCGTGCTGTCGATCGAAACCTATGTGCGCGAAGACCAGATCAAACTGTTCGGTTTTCGCAGCGACCTCGAACGCGAATGGTTTCGCCTGCTGCAGACGGTGCAGGGCGTCGGCGCCAAGGTTGCACTCGCGGTGCTCTCGACGCTGCCGCCGGCCGAACTCGCCAACGCCATTGCGCTGCGCGACAAGGCTGCGGTGTCGCGCACGCCCGGCGTCGGCCCGAAAGTCGCCGAGCGCATCGTCACCGAGTTGAAGGACAAGGCTCCGGCGTTCGCCAATGTCGATCCCGCCGTGGTGCATCTTGCCGGCGCAATCGACGATCACCGCGCGCCGCGCCCGGTTTCGGATGCGATCTCCGCGCTGGTCAATCTCGGCTACGGCCAGCCGCAGGCGGCGGCCGCGATCGCCGCTGCCTCGCGCAGTGCCGGCGAGAAGGCCGAGACCGCGCAGCTGATCCGGCTGGGATTGAAGGAATTGTCGAAATGAGTGTCGAGACCGTAGGGTGGGCAAAGCGAAGCGTGCCCACCATCTGATATAACCGGGGAGATGGTGGGCACGGCGCAAAGCGCCTTTGCCCACCCTACGATCTGACTAAAGGAATGCATTCTCCACCATGCCGAGCAAAAAGGACCAGGAACTGATCGCCGCGGCCACCGAAGCGATCAGCCAGCGCTATCGCAACGACTGGCAGGAGGTCGGTGCTGCCATGCGCACGCGCGATGGCCGTATCGTCACCGGCGTGAATATCGACGCCGATATCGGCCGGATCGCGGTCTGCGCCGAAGCGATCGCCATCGGCCGCGCCATTACCGAGACCGGCGACCACGGTATCGAAACCATCGTCGCCGTGCGTCACCCCAAGCCCGGCGAGCCCGGCAAGATAGCCGTCGTCTCGCCCTGCGGCATCTGCCGTGAGCTGATCCACGACTACGACGCCAAGGCGCGGGTCATCGTCCCCGACAGCGGTCGTGCGCCGAAAGTCGTGAGCATCGGCGAACTCCTGCCCAACAAGTACAAGCGGGGCAGCGAGTGAACACGCCCTCCCGCATCGTCACCCCCGAGCGCCGTTCCGACGATGTCGGCGACACTGCGCTGCGCCCGCAATTGCTGTCGGAGTTCGTCGGCCAGGCGCAGGCACGCAAGAACCTCTCGATCTTCATCGAGGCCGCGCGCAAGCGGAACGAGGCGCTGGATCACGTGCTGTTCGTAGGTCCCCCTGGCCTCGGCAAGACCACGCTGGCGCAGATCGTGGCGCGCGAGCTCGGCGTCGGCTTTCGCGCTACGTCCGGTCCCGTCATTGCCAAGGCCGGCGATCTCGCCGCACTTCTCACCAATCTCGAAGAGCGTGACGTCCTGTTCATCGACGAAATCCACCGCCTCAGCCCGGCGGTGGAGGAAGTGCTTTATCCTGCGATGGAGGATTTTCAGCTCGACCTCATCATCGGCGAAGGCCCGGCGGCGCGTTCGGTCAAGATCGATCTGGCAAAATTCACCCTCGTCGGCGCCACCACGCGCGCCGGCCTGTTGACCAATCCACTGCGCGACCGCTTTGGCATTCCGGTTCGCTTGAATTTCTACACCGAGGAAGAGCTGGAGAAGATCGTCACCCGCGGCGCCCGCGTGCTCAACATCGGCATGACGCCGGATGGCGCCAACGAGATCGCGCGCCGCGCCCGCGGCACGCCGCGTATCGCTGGCCGCCTGCTGCGCCGCGTGCGGGACTTTGCATCCGCAGCGGACGCCAGCTCGATCGACCGCGCCATCGCCGACCACGCGCTGAGCGCGCTGGAAGTCGATGCCGCCGGTCTCGATGCCATGGACCGGCGCTATCTCACGACGATCGCGCTGAACTACGGCGGTGGCCCGGTCGGCGTCGAGACCATGGCGGCGGCATTGTCGGAGCCGCGCGACGCCATCGAGGACATCATCGAACCGTTCCTGATCCAGTGCGGCTATCTGCAGCGCACCCCGCGCGGCCGGCTTCTCACCTCGCACGCCTTCCGCCATCTCGGCCTCGCCGAGCCGGCGCGCGATCCTGCGCAGTTTGGGTTGTTCGGGCAAAGTGAGGAGGACTGACGGTGCAAGGTACGATCGAGATCGTTGCGGCCCTGATACGCGATGAGGCGGGCCGCGTGTTGCTGGTGCGCAAGCGCGGAACGACAGCGTTCATGCAGCCGGGCGGCAAACGCGATTCCGGAGAGGACGACATCACGGCGCTGGCGCGCGAAATCGACGAGGAACTTGGTTGTCATCTGGTCCACGATTCAATCCGGTCTCTCGGCGAGTTTGACGCGATCTCGGCCAATGAACCCGGTTTTCGGGTGCGCGCCGCGTTGTACGAGATCGATGTGACCGGCGAGATCGCGCCGAAAGCCGAGATCGAGGCGATGGTCTGGATCGACCCGGCGGCGCCCGCTGATATCCCGCTGGCGCCGTTGACCCGCGACCATGTGTTGCCGCTGGCGTCGCGGACGAGGGTTGCAGGCAACGCCTGAACCGGATCAGCGCCACCCTGCACTAAGGGCACATGCGCTGGTGGGGCAGAACCGCTGGTGAGAAGCTGCTGGAGCTCTGCTGACCATCTGCACAAGCGTACCGCAATTCGGACTCAATCCGACACCATGTTTGCGATGCATCACGATTGGATCACATGTTAACTCGCCGTCATTTTCTGCAAGCCATGGGTGGATTGGGCGCGCTCGGCGTTTCAACCACGGCTTACGGGTTCTCTGCTCCGGTCCTGCGGCTTCGCGTCGCGCGGTACCATATCTCACCGCCGCAATGGCCGGCAGGTCTCAAGCTCAGGATCGCTGCCATCGCCGACCTCCATGCCTGCGATCCCTGGATGTCGCTCGATCATATCCAGGCGATCGTCGAACGCACCAACGCGCTCAAGCCTGACATCGTCGTCATGCTCGGCGACTATGTGGCCGGGCATCGCAAGGTGACACGTTACATTCCCGCCAGCGTTTGGGCGCCGGTGCTCGCCGGATTGAAGGCGCCGCTCGGCGTGCACGCTGTGCTCGGCAATCACGACTGGTGGGAAGACAAGGAAGTGCAGCGCGCGGGGCAGGGGCTGCCGATCGCAGGCCAGGCATTGGAGGCCGCGGGCATTCCGGTCTACGAAAACGACGCGAAGAAACTCACCAAGAACGGCCATTCATTCTGGCTGGCCGGTCTCGGCGACCAGCTGGCGTATATGCCCGCGCGCCGCTTCCGGCCGCTCAAGCGCATCGGCGTCGACGATCTCGGCGCGACGCTGGCAAAAGTCACCGACGAGGCGCCGGTGGTTCTGATGGCGCATGAGCCCGACATCGCGAGGCGCGTAACCTCGCGTGTCGCGTTGCAGCTTTCCGGGCATACCCATGGTGGCCAGGTGCGCATGCTGGGTTGGTCGCCGATTTCACCGTCCGGGCAGCAACTCGCCTATGGCCACATCAGGATGAACTGCGACGTCGTGGTCTCCGGCGGCCTCGGCTGCAGCATCATGCCGTTCCGCCTCGGCGTCCCCCCGGAAATCGTGCTGGTGACGCTGGGCGCGCCGCGGCCGGCGCTGGCGTAGCGGCTCATTTGTCAACATGATCGCACGTGGCTTGTGCATCTCACCATCAGAGATGTTAGTATTTTCGGATGGATTCAGCCGTCGAAAATGCTGAGAAATTCCGCGAGCTCAAGGCAGCCATCGACGAAGGGATGGCTGACGTGGAAGCAGGTCGGGTCGTTCCTTGGGATTTGCGGGAGTTCCTCGACCAGGCGCGCGCACGTGCAAATGTTGAGTCAAAATGACTTTTCCCCTCGACGGCGAGATCCGTGACGGCCGCCATCATATGCAGGTCCGTGTCTATTACGAGGACACGGACTTCTCCGGCATCGTCTATCACGCCAACTACCTGCGCTTCATGGAGCGCGGCCGCACCAACCATCTGCGGCTGATGGGCGCGTCGCAGCATGCGCTGTTCGAACAGGCGCAGGAGGAGATGCCGGGCTTTGCCTTCGTGGTGCGCTCGATGCATCTCGACTTCATGCGCCCCGCGCGGATGGACGATGTGCTCGACGTGGTGACGTGGCCGGTCGCCGTGAAAGGCGCTTCCATCACGTTGGCGCAGGAGGTGCGGCGCGGCGACGAGGTGCTGGTCAAGGCCGAGGTGCGCGTCGCCTTCATCAGCGAGGGCAGGGCGAAGCCGATCCCGAAATCGCTGCGGCAGTTGATGAAAGCCGATTTGGGCCCGGATTGATTCTTAAGCATTGACTCTTTGTACCGATCGGTACAATCTCCGGAGATCGCCAATCCCGGAGAAATGTCATGTCGCGTCCGCCGCTGCCGCCCTTTACCCGCGAAACCGCCGCCCAGAAGGCGCGCATGGCGGAAGACGCCTGGAATTCGCGCGATCCGGTCAAGGTGTCGCTGGCCTATACCGAGGACAGCCGCTGGCGTAACCGCTCCGAATTCTTTGAAGGACGCGATGCGATCGTCGAATTCCTCACCCGCAAATGGGCTAGGGAGTACGACTATCGCCTGATCAAGGATCTCTGGGCGTTCGACCAGAGCCGCATCGCCGTGCGCTTCCGGTATGAATGGCACGACGATGCCGGGCAGTGGCATCGCTCCTACGGCAACGAGCAGTGGGAGTTCGACGAACACGGCCTGATGCGGCGGCGCGAGGCCAGCATCAACGATATCGCCATCAAGGAAAGCGAACGCCGCTTCCACTGGCCGGCACCGGGGCCGCGCCCGGCCGATGTCGCGGGGTTGGGCGAGAATCCGCTGTGACGCCATGCTGAAGAAGGGTGTCGAGCGCAAGGAAGTGTTGCGGGCGCTCGGCGAGGTGTTTCGCGCACATGGCTATGAGGGCGCGTCGCTGACGCTGATCACGGAGGCCACCGGGCTCGGCAAGGGCAGCCTCTATCACCTGTTCCCCGGCGGCAAGGAGCAGATGGCCGCCGAGGTGCTGGCCGACATCGACGGCTGGTTTGAACTCAACATCTATGCGCCGTTGCGCGAGGCCTCCGATCCCGCGCGCGCGATCGCGGCGATGATCGCGGGCGTCGACCAGTATTTTCATTCCGGCGATCGCGTCTGTCTGGTCGGACTGGTGGCGCTCGGCGTGGCGCGCGACACCTTCGCCGAAGCGGTCGATGATTATTTCGCGCGCTGGCAGGCCGCGCTGGCGCAACTGTTGCGGCGATCCGGATTGAGCAGAAGCCAGGCGCAGCGACGTGCCGAAGATGCGCTGTTGACCATTCAGGGCGCGCTGGTGCTGGCACGGGCGCGCAACGACGGCGGAATCTTTCGCCGGGCGCTGAGCGACCTGACGGCGCGGTTGCTGGCACCAAACGACTGAACTTCAGTCCCGTAGCCCGGATGGAGCGCAGCGCAATCCGGGATGTTGCGTGAGGTTACCCGGATTTCGCTTCCGCTTCATCCGGGCTGCGGCAATCATCCCCGCATACGCCGAGACGGTGTGGTGAGAGACGGGCTTACTGAAAGCGTTTGCATGTCATGATTAAGACAGGTTTATTCTGATGGACGACTGCAACCTAAACGCGTCAGGCGGACCTATTGCATGCCAGTTGAATGTACAGACCAATCGAAAGCTTGGGTATTCACATGCCTTGTTCTTGCGGCCGCTCTCGCAGCCATCCCTATCCAGCCGGTGATGGCGCAAAGTAACGTGCACAATGCCTCGATCTGGGGCCCGATGTTTAGATCTCAGGTTGAGAAGTGTTGGAAGAAACATGCCCGGGTTGGTGACGAGGCTGGGAATATGAAGGTTGTTCTCGAGATCAGCCTGACTCGAGAGGGTAGGTTGGTGGGGCAATCTTTGGTGTCGTCGGAGAGCAGTCCGACCGTGTCAGATTACTCTAAGGCCTATCAAGAGAACGCCTTACAAGCGGTCATCAAATGCCAACCGTATACCTTGCCGACCGAGCATTATGATCAATGGAAGCACTTCATGCCGGTCTTTTTTGATTTGCCGGTCCCTCCCAAAGCGGAGGGCAAGCGTCCGGCTGGGTTGTTCGATACCCGCACTCCCTCGATTTGCCGAGGATGCTGACCGCACAAGTCTCCGAAAGGTCTCGCGGCGTGGTTTCCGGTACCCTCGCACAGGGCGGTAGCCCGGATTGCGCTGCGCTCCATCCGGGCTACGCATGCTCACAAGTTCGCGTTACGCCGCCGCCTTGTGCCGCGCGAGCTCGGCCTTGTACAGTTCGAACTCCTCGGCGGACGCTTTCGCGATACTGGGGCGGGTGCGCAGCCGCTCGTAATAGGCTTTTACGGTCGGCCATTTCGCCAGTTCGATCGGTGGTGTCGCCATCGTCCAGTTGATGATGGTGACGAGATAGGCGTCGGCCACGCTAAAGTGATCGAGCAGGAATTCACGGCCTTTCAGGTAGGTTTCGAGATAGTCGAGCCGCGACAGGTTCTTGGTCAGCGCATAGGTCTTCGCGTCCTGCGGCGCCGTCTTGTCGAGCAGCGGCACGAACAGCGCCTTGTGCAGTTCGGTGCCGATGAAGCAGAGCCACTGATGCAGGCGGCTGCGTTCCTCAGCCGATGCGGCCGAGATGCCGGCGTTTGGAAAACGGTCGGCGACATATTGCAGGATCGCGGCGTTCTCCGTCAGTATCGTACCGTCATCGGTGCGCAGCGTCGGCACCAGGCCGAGCGGATTCACTTGGCGGAAGTCCGAGCCGTCCTTCTGCACCACCTTGGTCTTGGGATCGACCTCGAGATAGTTGGCCTCAGCGCCGGCTTCATACAGCGCAATCCGGGTCGCCAGCGAGCAGGCGAGCGGCGAAAAATACAGATCCATGGGTTGCCTCCTTGGCGGTTGATCAATCGGGCCCGGCTTTAGGGCGGATGGGATTGATTTTCATACTGTTCCGCATAATATAACCGCGGTCAAGGAATTCTTTGCGAAATGGTACAAAAAAGTAAAAAGCCGCCCGTGACAAAGATCGACGATCCCGTGGCGCCGAAGCGCCGCGGCCGGCCGCGCGCCTATGAGCCGGACGTCGCGCTCGGCAAGGCGCTCGACCTGTTTCGCAAGGATGGATTTGCGGCGACGTCGCTCGACGACCTCTCGGCCGCCACCGGCATGAACCGGCCGAGCCTTTACGGCGCGTTCGGCGACAAGCGCGAGCTGTTCATCAAAAGTTACCGCCGCTATCGCGATGACGCACGTACCGCGATGGGCGACATCTTCCGCAACGAGCTGCCGGTCCGAAAGCGGCTGGAGCGGATCTATGCGGTGGCGCTCGACATCTATCTGTCCGGCGAATCCGGTCCGCGCGGCTGCTTCACGGTGATGACCGCGGCGTCCGAGGCGGTGCACGATCCCGATATCCGCGCCATGGTGCTGGAAGGATTTGTCGAACTCGACAAGGCCTTTGCGGCCTGTTTCCGGCTGGCCAGGGAGAAGGGCGAATTGCCCGAAAGCGCCGATCCCGTCGTGCTGGCCCAGCTCGCCTCCGCCACCATCCACACCATCGCTATCCGCGCCCGCGCCCAGACGCCGCGCAAGGAATTGGAGGCGATCGTCAAGGGTGCGCTCGATGTGATGCTGGGCGCTGCAAAATAGTTGCAGATGTTCGCTCTTGTGAAGGGCGTGCCTAGTGCGCAGCGCTTAACGTCGGGCGCTGATTACGAAGCCACAAGACAGCGCAGGCGGCGGCCAGCATGAGCAGCACCGAAAACCAGTTGAGCGGTTGCCAGCCCCACCGGTCCTGCAGAAAGCCCGCCATGAAGCTCGACGTCGCTGTGGTGCTGAAAACCAGGAGGTCGTTGAGGGCCTGGGTCTTGCCGCGCTCGTTCGGACGGTAGCAGGTCGTCACCAGCGTGGTGGCGCCGACGAACAGAAAATTCCAGCCGACGCCGTTGACGGTCAGCGCAATCCGGAAATTCCATTCGGTCAGGCCTGACAGCGCCGCGACCACGCCGGCCAGCATCAGCGCAACGCCGCAGGCCATCACCGTCGTCGCGCCGTACCGGTTGATCAGATTGCCGGTGAAAAACGATGGCACGAACATGCCCAGCACATGCATGAAGATGACCCAATGGGCTGCCGCATGTGGAAATCCGCAGGCGACGATGGCCAGCGGCGACGCGCTCATGATGAAGGACATCGTGCCGAACGCCAGCATGCCGGCCATCGCCGACGCGATGAATCGCGGCTGGCTCGCGATCTCAAGCAGCGGACGCGGCGGCACGACAGTGTCAGGTTGGCTTGGGGTCGAAGCCGCCGGCGCGACCGACGGGAAGCTGATGAAAGACATGATCGTAAAAACGATGACGTGCAGCACCAGGATGGCGGCATAGGTCGCGACGTAAAGCGGCATTGTCAGATCGTGCGTGACGCGCACGAGGCTCGGCCCGATCACGGCGGCGGCGACGCCGCCGGCGGTCACCCAAGAAATCGCCTTGGCGCGGTAGTGTATCGGCACCAGTTCCGCCGCGGCGAAGCGGTACATCTGCAGGCAAGCTACCGCGTAGCCGAGGATGAGGCCGCCGCCGCACATGACGAGGAAGTTGGCGGTGTACAGTCCGATGCACATGACGGTGGCGCCCGCCATGCCGAACAGCGAGCCGACGCGGAAGCCGATGCTTCGGCCGATGTGCTGCATCAGCAGCGCAGCCGGAAACACCCAGATCATCACGCCGATATGCTGCATCGTGACCGGCAGGTTGGCGAACTCGGGACGATGATAGAAGGTGATGACCGACAGTCCCGTGGCCGCAAACATCATGGTGTTGCAGGATTGGCCGACGGCCTGACAGCAGGTGAGCAGCAGGAGATTGCGGCGGGTGCGCCGGTCCAGCCCCGGCTCCGGATCGGTTTCAGGCTTGAGCCCGGATTCTGGATTCAGCGCATCCATTATTGTTCTTGCCCAATCGCTCTCGGGATGCCGCGCGATGCAAGGGCGCGTCGGGCGGCGCATGACGTTGTCGGGGAAAAGCGCCTGCGGCTCAAGGAAAAAGAGGAATAAATTTGCTGCCTAGGCCTGCGTGAAAGGCATAACACTCCCTTCGGCGTTGATGGGCTGCTCAAATCGCGTAAGTTCGCCAAAATGTTCAGGCGCGGATGCTGGCCTGAAAAGCATGCGGGTCGGACGGGGGGACAACGATGGCCGATGATCTGAAATTCACGGTCCAGCGCCCGCCGGCCTATGGCGAGCTGACGGATGTCCTGCCGGGACTGTTCTGGGTGCGGCTGCCGGTGCCGACGGCGCCCAATCATGTCAATTGCTGGCTGCTCGACAACGGGCCGGGGTGGACACTGGTCGACTGCGGCCTGAACACCGACGACACGTTCGAGATCTGGGACAAGCTATGGCGCGGACTGCTGCGCAGCCGTCCGTTGCAGAACCTCACCTTCACGCACGCGCATCTCGATCATTTCGGCCTTGCCAGTTATTTCGTGAAGGAAATGAAATGCGCGGTGCGCCTGCCATTGGCTGAATGGCTCAACGCGTGGAAGATGTGGCACGAGCGCGAGGAGGGGCCGGACGAGCATTTCGCCGCCTTCATGAAGCGCAACGGCGCCTCCGACGATGATGCCGCCCAGATCGTGGGAGCCCAGCGCCGGTCGACATTTCTCGGCCTGCGGCCGCCACGCGAATTCATTCGCATTCGGGACGGCGACCTGGTCGCGATGGGGAAACGGGAATGGCGCGTGATTACCGCAAGCGGCCATTCGGTTGAACATGCGCTGTTCTATTGCGAAGGCGACAAGATCCTGATCGCGGGCGATCAGATCCTGTCGCACATGACACCCTCGGTGATCACGCCCTCGGCGCAGCCGGAGGCCAATCCGATGAAGGAATATCTCGATTCGCTGGCGCGGCTCGAGACGCTGCCTTCAGACACGCTGGTGCTGCCGTCGCACGGCCTGCCATTTCGGGGGCTTCATGATCGGCTCGCTCAACTGCGCGAGCATCATCTGGCCCGGCTCGATGACGTGGCCTCCGTCATCACCGGAAAGACCAGCGCGTTTGCGATGGCGCAGGAGGTGTTCCCACGCGTCCTGTACGCCAATCCGCGCCAGGCGTTCGGCGAGTCGCTTGCGCATCTGAACATGCTGGCCTCGATCGGGCGGCTGACGCGCGATGTGGACGCCGATGGCGCGATCACGTTTGCGCCGGCGTGAATACCGAATCCGATCCTTCCAAGGCATCGGCCGGCTTGCTTCGCTCCAAAGGCTGGCAGGTCGCCATGATCGGGCTGGGCACGGCCACGGCGCAGCTCGATACGTCGGTCAATATTGCCTTCCCCTCCATCACCCGCGGGTTCGACCTCGCCATCGCCGATATCCAGTGGGTCGTGATTTGCTATGTGCTGACCTACGCCAGCCTGTTGCTGGCGCTCGGGCGCGTCGGCGACACCGTCGGTCATGCGATCGTTTTTCGGATCGGCTTGGTCTGGAGTGCGACGGCGCTGCTGCTCGTCGCTTGTTCGCCCAGCTACGGTGCGATGCTGGTGTTCCGCTGCCTGCAGGGCGTCGGCGCAGCATTGGTGCTGAGCTGCGGCGCGGCGCTGGTGACGTCGCTCTATGGCGAGGACCGGCGTAGCCGGGCGCTCGGCATCTACACGATGATGATGGCGTTCGGATTGATGCTGGGTCCGCTGCTCGGCGGCGCGTTAACAGCCATCTGGGATTGGCCTGCGGTGTTCTGGTTCCGAATTCCCATCGCGCTCGCGGCGTTATTGCTGTTGCGCGGCCTGCCGATATCGCCGCCGCACCGGGCAGGCGATCGCTTTGACGTCGTGGGCGGCATCGCGCTGATTCTGGGCCTGGTGACGATGCTGTTGGCGCTCAACCGCCTTCGCGAATTCTCCGCCGTCTGGTTCGCGCTGCTATCTGCCGCGGCTTTTGCCGCCTTTATTGTCCGCGAGTCGCGCGCGGCGCGTCCGATTATCGCCATCGAAATTCTCCGGCTGCCGGGTTTTGCGTTGCTTAATCTCGTCAGCGTGCTGGCCAATCTCGCGGCCTTCTCGGTCTGGCTGCTAGTGCCCTATTTTCTGGCGCGCGTCCCTGGCTATGCGCTGAGCGAGAGCGGGGCCATTTTGGCTGCGGCCGCGGCAGGGGCGGTGCTGGCCGCGCCGATCGGCGGCCGTCTCGTCGGGCGATACATTTCCGCCGAGCGGCTGGCGATCATAGGTGCCGTAGCGATTGGCGTCGGTCTTGTTCTGCTCAGCGCGTGGACAGAGCAAACTCCGACAGCCCTGCGGGTCGCCGGGCTCATGGTGCAGGGCGTCGGCCTTGGCCTGTTCCAGCTTGCCTATTCGGATATCGTCACGGCCGCGCTGCCGCTCAGGGATCGCGGCGTCGCCGGCAGTCTTGTCCTGCTGACGCGAACGCTGGGCACGGTGACCGCTGCTTCGATTGTGCTGATGGTGTTCGAAATCCTGCAACAGGACCACAGCTTCCTCGAAGCCTTCCATCGAACCTTTCAACTTGGCGCCTTGCTGGCGTTTGCCGCTGCGGGGCTACTGGCATTTTCACCCCGCAGGATCGGCGCCCTCTAATACCCCCGCCCGCGATCTACCACGTTGTCCAGCGCGCCGCCGGCCTCGAAGCGCGCGATCTGCTGCGCGACATATTTCGATATCTCGTCGGTATCGGTATCGGCGGCGTTGTGCGGGGTCAGCACTACTTTTGGGTGGGCCCAGAACGCGCTGTCCACGGGCAGCGGCTCGGTGGCGTAGACGTCGAGCGAGGCGCCGCCGAGCGTGCCGTCGTCGAGGCATTGCAGGATGTCGGCTTCGTTCTGCAAGGCCCCGCGGCCCGCATTGATCAAGACCGGCGCGCCGAGCGGACTGCTGCGATTCAGTTTCTCAAACAGCGCGCGGTTGAGAACGTGCCGAGTATCCGGCGTCAGCGGCAGCAGGCAGACCAGGATGTCGGTGCGTCGCAGGAACGCTTCGAACTGCGCCTCGCCGTGGAAGCAATCGATGCCGCCGATCATCTTGGGGCTCCGGCTCCAGCCGGCGACGCGAAAGCCGAGGCGCTTGAGCGCGTCGGCCGCGTCGGCCCCGAGCGCGCCCAGTCCCATGACGCCGACCGAGATCGCGCCCGCCGCCCACTGCAATTTCGGCGCCCAGCGCCCGGCGCGCTGCGATTCCCGCAAGTAGAGCTCCTGCCGGTGGTGTATCAGCACGTGCAGCACGACATATTCCGTCATCCGCACGGTAAGATCGGTGACGGCGACGCGCACCAGCGGCACGTCGGGCAGGGAGCGGTCCGCCATCAGCGCATCGACACCGGCGCCAAGATTGAAGATGACACGCAGATTGGGGAAGGCGGCCAGCTCGCCCGGGCGCGGCTTCCACACTGCGGCGTAATGCACCTCGGCCGGATCGAACGAGGTATCCGGCGCCAGCACGACGGGCCGGTCCGGGCAAACGCCGTCGAACCGGCTTTTCCAGCGCTGCGGCGACCAGTTTTCTGTCCCGCCATGCACCAGGATGGCGAGCGCACCTTTATTCACTTTCATTCCTTCGGTCGTCCTTTTCGTAGCGTCACCCGGCGTGACTGGGCTCACATCATCGATCAAACCGCTTCTCTAGCCTCCTTTTGTCGAACAAGGGAGACTGCAGATGCGCAGGCTGATCCTCATTTCCGCTTCCGCCTTGGCCTCCGCCCCGGCGCAAGCCGAGACGCCGGCATGACCAGGCTCGAGGCCTTCTGGACGAGGATGAAGACAATCCTTCTCATTCTCGCGGTGTGTGGCCTTTGTTCCAAGGTGGTCATCCACACCTACCGGCATTTCAACCCGCCGCCGCCTCCGATCGTCGGTCCCTGACGGGCGAGGGAACATTCCAAAATTTCTTCGACGCCCCTGTCGGCAGCGGGCATAATCGTTCGTCATTATGACAACGGAGATGCCAGTCCTCATGCTTTACGCCATTCTTTGCTATCACGACGAAGACGCCGTCGGCTCCTGGACCAAGGAGCAGGACGCCGCGGTCATGCAGAAACTTGCCGTCGTGCAGGACAAGCTCACCAAACAAGGCCGGCTCGGCCCGGTCGCCCGGCTGTTGCCGACAACGGCGGCGACCACGCTGCGCAAGGAAGATCCGCCGCTCGTGCTGGACGGCCCATTTGCCGAAACCAAGGAGCAACTGCTCGGGTTCTATGTCGTCGATTGCAAGAATCTCGATGAGGCGCTGGACGTCGCGCGCGATCTCGGTAAGGCCAATCCCGGCGGCGCCTATGAGATCCGCCCCGTCGGTCATTTCACGCCCGGAGGCGTCAAGCCGTGACCGATACCGCCTGGATCGATGGCGCGCTGACCTCGGCTCGCCCCCAGGCGGTAGGCGCGTTGCTGCGCTATTTCCGCAATCTCGACACCGCCGAGGAGGCGTTCCAGAACGCCTGCCTCCGTGCGCTGAAGAGCTGGCCGCAGAACGGTCCGCCGCGCGATCCCGCGGCGTGGCTGATCATGGTCGGGCGCAACGTCGCGATCGACGACATCAGGCGCAGCAAGAAGCAGGAAGCGCTGCCCGACGACGAGGCGATTTCCGACCTCGATGACGCCGAGGAACAACTCGCCGAACGTCTCGACGGCTCGCACTACCGCGACGATATTTTGCGACTGCTGTTCATCTGCTGCCATCCGGACCTGCCGGCGACGCAGCAGATCGCGCTCGCGCTGCGCATCGTCTCGGGGCTGACGGTCAAGCAGATCGCGCGCGCCTTCCTGGTCTCGGAAGCCGCGATGGAGCAGCGCATCACGCGGGCGAAGGCAAAGGTTGCCGACGCCGACGTGCCGTTCGAAACGCCGGGCGCGGTGGAGCGCTCCGAGCGCCTCATCTCCGTCGCCGCCATGATCTATTTGATCTTCAACGAGGGCTATTCAGCCTCGGGCGATACCGCCGAGATTCGCAGCCCCTTGTGCGAGGAGGCCATTCGGTTGGCGCGGCTGTTGCTGCGGCTGTTCCAGAGCGAGCCCGAGATCATGGGGCTGACCGCGCTGCTGCTGATACAGCATGCGCGCGCCGCGGCCCGCTTCGACGCCGATGGCGTGGTGATCCTGCTCGACGATCAGGACCGTTCGAAGTGGAACAAGTCTCTCATCGCCGAGGGGCTGGCGCTGATCGACAAGGCGATGCGCCACCGCAGCAGCGGGCCCTACCAGGTGCAGGCCGCGATCGCGGCGCTGCATGCCCGTGCCGAAACCCCTGCGGATACCGACTGGACCCAGATCGACCTGCTCTATGGCGCGCTCGAGATCATGCAGCCGTCGCCGGTGGTGACGCTGAACCGTGCGGTTGCCGTATCCAAGGTGAAAGGACCAGAGGCCGCGCTCGACATGATCGAGCCGCTGGCGCAACGGCTGTCTAACTATTTTCATTTCTTCGGCGTGCGCGGGGCATTTTTGATGCAACTCGGCCGCAACGACGAAGCGCGCACCGCCTTCGACCGCGCCATCGCGCTCGCGAACACCTCGGCCGAAGCCGCGCACATCCGCATGCACCTCGACCGCCTCCAGCGCGACAGCCAGCCCCGCGGCAAAAAGGCGGGGAAGTAGCTTTTCCTTCTCTCTTGCTTTCTTCCTTCTCCCCTTGTGGGAGAAGGTGGCGCGCAGCGCCGGATGAGGGGTTCTCTCAACGAGCAAACTTGCGGAGACAAACCCCTCATCCGTCTCGAATGAGCTGACGCTCATTCGATCCACCTTCTCCCACAGGGGAGAAGGGAAGAGCGGCAGGCACCGCGAAAAAATCATCTGCCCCTTTGTCGGTCCTGGCCCACCCCGTTCGTCTTGAATCCGAACCGCCATTCACGACACGGAGAGCATCATGACCGTCATCGCCGAAACCCTTCCAGCCTCCAAGTCCGCACGCTGGACCGGCCGCATCATGAGCGGCTTCGTCATCGTGTTCCTGATGATCGACGGCGCCATCAAGCTGGTGCCGTGGCCGATTGTCACCGAAACCATGGACCAAATGGGCTATGGTTCGAGCGAAACGCTGGCGCGCAGCCTCGGCGTCATCACCATCGTCTGCACCGTGCTCTATTCCATTCCGCCGACCTCGATCCTCGGCGCGATCCTGCTCACCGGCTATCTCGGCGGCGCG
>Ga0307510_10002467_pt1 | contig 21025 bp, 9 predicted proteins | sample 12_EM_MG_FD_207224 | JGI IMG/M metagenome (GOLD analysis project Ga0307510, IMG submission 207224) | Populus trichocarpa ectomycorrhiza microbial communities from riparian zone in the Pacific Northwest, United States - 12_EM | ecosystem: Host-associated > Plants > Roots > Unclassified | place... | reverse complement strand
TAATAATTAAATTTGACCATAAATCGATTTATAACTTGTTTATTTAAAACTTGAATCAAATCAAGTTTTTTTTTAATTATTTTAAATATTCACTCGATCAAACTCAAGCCTAAATTAATGAGACTCAAGTACTGGGATGTTTATGAAAAAACATTTTCCAAAACTATGTTATTTGCGGATTGACCCGGCAATCAATGACTTGTGACTTAAACCGGCCGGCAATCAATGACGCAAACAAGCTTTTGCCCAACTAGGGTTTCTGTTTAAGATTTTCATTTGATTGGCAAACTTTAATTATTAAACATCTTATTGATTAGATGGCAAGGAATTATGACTACAGAGAACGATACATCATTATTTTATGAGGCAATTAAGATGATGGAGACGGAAATGATTGCTTTATGAACACTACTCATGTCAAGCAATCTTCCTTCTCTACAAACATTCACCAGAAGTGCTTAATTAATTGCCTTGCAAAAATGGTGATAAACCTAACCGAATCACCCTCAACTTGTTGTTTCTTTCTCTAACAAGCACCTGACGTGAGTAGTTAGCACTGTTTTATTGCAATAAAAGATGTCCCGAGCACTCCGATATAATCACTGCGCGTAAAGATCAAGGAGAAAAACACTACAATATGAGCGGATAAAAAAGCATAGCTGATCTTTCCAGGATGCCCTGTCCCATGCTGTCTGTTTCTGTCCTTAATTGCCTCTCTATATGAATATTTCCCTTCCTTTTATATAGGCTATTGATCTCATGTGCCCCATGACTCCTTTTCTATTTTAATGTAATTTTGGTATTATGGTAGTTTTTTCACATTGGGGTTTGAAAAACCGGTTTTAAAAAATTCATAAATTGTTTTTTTTTTAAATTAAAGTTAATTACCTGTGTAAAACCATGTTGCGTATTAATTAAATAATTAAACAGACTCAAATTTATGATTTGAGTAAAACACAACATCGCGCCGCGCGCCTTATTCCTTGTACTGCAATACAATGCTAAACAGAGCTTTACACGGGCATTGAAACCTAAGAAATATGCACTAGGTTATAACTTTTTTGATCTAGTTCCATTGATGGTAATCGGTGGTTTGGACGGTGATAGCTTCCTAGCTAGAGACAGAAATTACAAAACTATTTTTTAAAAAAAATTAAGAAAATAATTAAAATCCATTAACATGAAATGATTTAGCAAACTAAAAAGATGACAAGGACATCATGTGGTTCCAAGCTGACATCTGCACTGATTTACAGGCAAGCTAATTCGTTAGTAACTTAAAAAAGATGGCAATCAGTTTAAAATCAAATCTTTATTAACAAATCATGATCGTTAAGGAGTTAGAAAGTGTCGTGACTTAAGCAACAATTTATATTATAATTGGTTTTAAAGTAACTAAGCTTTACATTAAGTAACGTTTCTAAACTAATGAACGATATTGCCCCACTTTGAGAGTTAGGATAAATGGCTTTTTTCCTTGGTCCAATTGCTTTAATGAGTACGATGCTCATCTTTCCACTAGCAAGCCCAGAGAAGAAAAGAAGGAAAAAGAGTGAGACAGCACGTAGGGACTAAATGATGGTTAGGGCTCTCTTTTGCGAGTCTTATCATGATACTCTCTATCTTCTCATTGAGAGATTGTGAAGAGAGAATGAGCTAGGAGAATATTGGTGCACTAGCTAGGTGAGACGTTGATTGATGGGAAAAATTGGATGGTAAATAAGATTTAGCTTGGAGAAGAAGGTATCGTTTTAATTTGTTCTTGGGTCTGGTCAATGAGGGTTGGTGCGTGGATAATTCTACTTTCCTTGATTTTTCTTCTGCTTTTAGGTTTGGTTTGGTCACCCTCTAGATCAAGCTTGTTCATGGTTAGCACTCAATTCTTATTAGGACTCTCGAGAGGGACAACATGATTAGTATTCTCTCCATGTTTTTGGCTTGTTTTCTGCTAGTTGCTTAGTAGGTATAATTCTCAGTATAATATTCAGGGAAAATATTAAACTTCAAGCAATATCGGTCGTCAAGAATTGCAAAAACAAAAGTAGATGTAAAGTTAGAAATGGAGTTGCCATTGATTGAAGGTCTCATAAATAATGCTTATAGCTAGGTGAAGATGCAACGCTAGTGCTTGTGCTGGAATCCCCAGATCCTTCGGTCAGGGAGGAATGATCAGTAGGCAAAGCTTATATTAATTAATTGTTCTCGTAGATAAATAAAGCGTATACACTACAGCTATTAAACGTGATTGATTCTCTGATTTTGATTTCTATGAATTTGATCAGATTTAGATTTTATTTCGAATTTTAATGGATACTAATCAAGCCAGATCCATTTAACTGGTCACCTTAGGATCTAGACTATTCCAAGCTGAAAAAAAAACCAAACAAAAAAAAAATTTCACTGATCTAGTTAAAAATTCATGTTGACCCAATAACTTGTTCAAAACCCGGCCATTAATCCGGTATTGAAACCAACTCTTCCGACCTGTAACTCAAGCTTTCCAGTATTAGATTTTAAAATTATAAGAAAAAGGATACAAGAGCACAAGAAGAAGCTTTTAACAAATCTAAAAAGGTGCGTGGTAGGTTAAAGTGACCAACCATAGATTAGGAAACGAGCTTGAGCATCTCTTTCAGGCCACAGATATGGATAACGAAGTGTAAGCAAGTAATATAATTAACGAACAAGCAGCAAGATCTGTTAATCATTACTCTACTCAGGGAAGAAAGCGATCTTACTCCATTAATTCACTGCATAAACATTAGAGTTATTGTTGAAGGATAGCAAATCCCAAGAACATCATCAAATTACAAGAAAATTCAAACCAAGCAAAGCAGGATACATGAGTTAACTATACGCAGATATTAAAACAGGCAAGGCACGTACACAAAACACCAGATAGAGATTAAGGGCTACATCATTTTTGAGAAATGAGTACGTTCACCAAGCTAACCCAAGGGTTTTGGATGACCAGGACTAGGAGGAGAAGGCTTGGGAATATATGGGTTAAGAGGAGTGCCATGCTCAATAGGACCAGGTTTTATGGAAGCTTTTGAACTTGGAACTGGATCGATAGGGTGGTAATCTTCCAGGTTCACGTTGTGTGCATTGGTCTTAACATCATCGTTCAGATCATAGCCATTTTCCTGCAGTTTCATAGGATAAGAATAAAAAGGGATCGATCAGTTAATTAGTTTGTTGCATCTTCATAATTAAAGCAAAATGAATGATTCTTTTTAGCCTATATGCCCTCCTTTTCCTACAGTGAATGTACCTTGAGCTTCCTGCTTGTTGTTGCCATTGTCATGCTACCACGAGAGTCAGTGAAGACCATATCTGGAATTACATTCAGGAATAACATAGTGTTAGCATGTTCACTAGCCATTGGTTCCTGCTAACCAATGATAATTAAGCACAATTCAAAAATTGGTGTTTCGGCATCATTGCACAATTTCGCGGTCTCCCCCGCTGACGCAGTTCTCTCTGGAAAAACCATCTTACACTATCTCGTGCACCAAATCCACAGCGTAATCACTGACATGAATTCCAAAAGACTCCACATAACATGTAATTTGATCATACAAGGTTTGACAACCCTTATCCACTGTTGGAAAGGAAAAGAATACAAGAAATGGCCAAAAAATTGTTGTGTCCAAGGACTAATTGCCCACAAATGTATAATTGTTGCGGTCCTTGCTGCACAATGCGCACTCTAGATTAGAGTGTTATTTAGAGGAAACATACTAAAATGCAATCACAATTCACAAGTTGTATCTGGAAAAGATTTCCAATTGTTCAAAGAATCCTATGATTTGAAGCCAGCATATTCTGGACTGACCCTTAAGTTGCAGCATGATTACAAGACAACAAATACATATTATTCACTCTTCTGCTAACTATTCAGTCTCTACAACCAAGGATCCATTCAAGAACAACGACAGGTGCCAGATGAATACAAGTTATGCCCTCTCCAAAGCAGGGATTTTGAGAAGGGAAAGCTAAGCACCTCTTCTTTATTTTTGTATCTAGTGGCTAGTCTTCCTTTGGTTACACAAGCCTTTGAACTAAGAATTCATTTTTGCATAAATCAATGCGCCTGATAATAGAATCCACCCAGCGCTCCATGTTTAAAAAGAATTTCGGCCACCGACGAATATTATTTAACAGTACTCTCCAGTCTGTCGAGTTGCAGAAATGCCTGTGTTCAATTAACTTACTTCAAGCACATTAATGATTAAATATATTGATTACTTGATAAATATTTGGGATTGAAGAAGCTTTACTCGGGCATGATTTGGATTTTCTATGTATACTTTCACCTGATTTGTCATGACGGCTAACCACAACAATAAATGCTGCTGGTATGATGATAGAACAACCCAATAGGGATCACGAAATTCGACTCTTAAGTAAAAGCAGGGACTCAGCTACACAAGGATTTTGTATTGCAAGCCCCGATTTCTTAGTGTGACTTCGGCAATTGATAGGTGAAAGAAAACAAGCAGTTCTGCTTCAATTACAGAGATCAGAATCATAGCCTTGACATTGACAATTCGTAGTGAAGAGGGGCCGAACTCATTTTAGGTATCGATCATTGAAAACATATCTCCACACACAAAAAGGTTATCATTGCATTATTTTCTCAATCTGTTTCCTAATTGTGAGAACCAAATGTGAACATGCAATAAAAAGAGCAAGCAATGTCAAGAATCAAAACCCAACAACCAAATTAAGAGAAGACAATGAGAATGAGAATCTCTACAAGATCCTACATGAAATCAGAAATTTTCTGCCAATGTCTTTGTCTTATAGTGCGATGATGCAAACAAAACCACAAGTGGAGCTGAAAATAGTTATATAGTAGTACCACTTAGGCACTTACCAGTAATTGCCAAGCAAGTCGTGCCTGGTGAGCAGTTAAGGAACATTAAGGCTGTCCCAACCATCAAGTACAAAATCCAGAGACCAGAAACCTTCATAATGTATTGAAAATAACAGAAAGGACACACAAACAAAAGCCTGTCTCCTCGAACCTAACTGTAGAATCTTCCTTAAGAAGACACCTTACAGCCCCTTAGTATGCAAGTAAGCCCACAGATAAGACCAGAAGAAAAGGGATGATCGCTGATCAGCTTTCGTCACAAAAGATTGAGAGAGCAAGAAAGTCTTCCAGAAAATCAGTGGAGATAAGGAGTAAAAGGGTAAGAGCCCATGTCTAGGAAATTAAAAAAAGAGACTGCGTTGTTTTTATGAGGTTAAGTGAACAATAAAAGAAAGCATGTGGGCATCATTGTCTCACATTGCTAGAGAGATGCAGGAAGGGAGTAAATTGGGGTTTTGTCTTTGTGTTGTATGCTTTTTAGTGTAGAAGAGAACAGTGAGGAATGAATGAAAGAAATTAATGCAGATTTCGAAAGAGTTGTGGTGGAATGCGAGCCGTCAGGCACGTCCTCTGCTGCTCCTGAGTCCTGACAGCAAAGCAAAAGCAATTTTGCACCAAACCGCCATGCATCACCTTGTTTATCAAACGACACCGTTTCCTTTTTTGCTAGGAGTTTCGTATTAAATTTGATGCTATAACTATGAAGAAAGTAAACTCGTTTATCACTTGGACCAACCCTCCAAGGGGATCATTGATACGAAGTTCCAGCTCTTACATCTCCTTGGGGGCTAAGTTAGTCAATGATCCGAATACTCCTTGGCAATCAAGAAAAGAAAATCTATGAGATGTTAAGCAATTTTATTTACTGAACTAGCTAGAGATCTTATTTTTCCTTAACTTGAAAGGTGCTCCAGTTCTTTCAGCTCAAGAAGAGCACTGATCTCACTAACTAAAGAGTCAAGTTCTACGGTTGGATGAACGATGTAAAACCCTCTTCTAATGACATGCTAATCCAGGCTATTTTGGCGTAGTGACGATGCTGAACTGCCTTGGCAAGACATATCGGCGCAAGGATGAAATTAAGGAAACAATAGTTCAGTCGGATTTGCGATGTTTTTGTGCATATCATAACATTTTTAATGCAAGAGATGCATGTCGCAGGCATCAAGATATGATGTTTGAGGTTTTTCAAGACACCAAATCCTATTATATATTTAGACCTTTGTTTTTAGTTCGTATAATTTTTTATTTTCGAAATATTAAAAAATTAACAAAATTTTCAATCCTAGCTATTTAAAGTCACTTTGTGAGCTCTTTTGGATATCAGAATTATTATTCAGAATTTTGATGTGGTTGTGGTTCTCTCTCTTATCTGGGAAACGACAACTAAAAGTTATCTTGGTCAAAATTTGCAGTAACAATTTATAACTCCTTAAAAGCCAAGAGCAGGACGATCCATAATGGAAGGCAAGCAGCCGATATATATATATATATAGAAGCATTAAATTTTGACTTGAAATTCTTCTCTTTCTTCACAGAAGAGTCATCGAAGTATGGGCAAAGCCTTTCAAAGCACGAAATACGGGACAGAGACCCGACATTGTTGATGGGGAAGATGAAAGCGAGAAGCTGGACAACTGATTGAAGATCAAGATTTAACAAGATTAATATTTAATGGAAAATTTGATCCAATTTAATGCATCACAGGTCTTCATAATTGGAACTGCGAATTGAAGGGACGCAAAAAACTATTGCGCAGGCGGAAGCTACACTGTACAGTAACGGCAAGAAATCACAAGAGAAAGATACAGAAGATTAATGGATTACGTGAATCCTCAATTCATCATTTTTATTGTCTGAAAATAAAAGTATACTGTGGCTGTTTTTTTCTAAGAGGTTACAATAACTTTAAATAGGTTAAAAAAACTCTACTTCTTTTAGGAATTAACAAAGAATTAAAAAACATAAATAAAATAAATAAAAATTTTGAATTAAAACACTGAATCCGAAAAAATATAGAAAAAAAACTAAAAATTATCATATCAGAAGCATCAATTAATTCTGAAATATATATCTAACGGTTGGTCAAAGACGCATAAAATTCACTTGTAAAAAATTAAGTTTAATCCAATAATCAGATTTTATATTATCATAATTTTAAAAATGTTAATCAATCTTAGTTAATTATTCCAAACTTTGTTTTAGATCTAGATGATTTATTTCACTTGTTCATTCAAATATATATTAGACTATTCATCTGAATGGATCATGAATCAATCCATTTCTAGTAATATCAAAACTACCTTCGTCTACAAGCCTAACTACATAACCAAGTCTTGTAAGCTTGTAAACCTATCACACATCAAAATCACAACAAACAAAACAGAGCTCCCGTAAGGGCATGGTGAGCGTGTAAGAAACAGATCGTAAATAACTAGGACAATTTCAAGGTTGGAAGTATCATTGGCTGTGGGTTCTGTTTTTGCAATTTAGGCTCATTCTCTATCTGGACCAGGAGTGTTTCAGATACAAATCTTGTTAGTAATTCATTTGACCTGGTCGAGTCGAATTGATGCAAGAGACTCGGCAGATTTAAGCTATCAGATATGGATTTGTCATAGAATGGCTACAAGTTTAAATCCATCAAAAAGTTCATACGTGCCAAATGATTTTTTAAAACAAAAATAAATATAATTTTTTTATTCAAATAGTGTTTAAATTTTATCATGATGTTCCAAGAGCCATATTGAAATGACCGGTTGAAGTCCAAAAGGTCCTTGAATTATACCCTGGAGATGATGTTTTTTATTTTATTTTTTACTTTTCGTAGGTATTTTCGGATATTTATATTTTCTTTCTTTGTTTTTTTTCTGGTTATTTTACGGTTTTCTTTTCTTTCCAACATAAGACAGCTAAATTCCTATTTTAACAATCGTACAGTATTCAAAATTATTTTCTCTGTGTAAGAAATAGAAGCGGCTAGGTTTCTTCAAATCCCTTTCGTTTTTTTCTGTCTCTTTGTAGTTTCTTTTTAAAATAATTTATCTAGTTCAGACAGCGTCACTAATACCTGGGGCTTGCATGTTCAAGCAATCTTTTGGCAACACGACCTTGCCAGTAACCAGACCCCAACAGGCATCAAAATCGAGGGTGATGAGTGAATTACACAGTGAGCCCCCAATACAAAGCCATGCAATACAAGCAGGCAAAAGAAAATCGAGCGTGTGTATCACTGGTACGTGCTCTGTTCTTAAAGCAAAAGATAAGGGTAGCAATTTTGACTGCAAAATTACGAGATATAACCTATGGTACAGCCCATCCCTTCAGTTGTTTCTATTTCTTATATGCCAGAAAGAATTTTCCAAGAACTTCTTGGATCATAGCTGGTTAAGGGCCTCTATTTCAATTTCCTTGAATTTGGCAACCACGTTATACCTTTTTACAAGCTTCGGGGTACACTTGGTCATTGGCAATAGCGTTCTTGACTGTGCGCGCGCGCGCGCCAAGCGGCATGACCATTTGGCTATTTCGCATTTGGAACTTGTTTTCCTTCACTAATCACGTTTAACTGGATAAGCAGTACATTAAAATTAAGAAATTCACAATTCCAAGTCTGGCCGTTTTGCATTAAATTGAATTATTTGTGTAATTCTTGGCGGAGGATAGTCATTTATCATGATGCAAAGAAATTTAACTAACAATATGAAACATAAGAGATATGAAAGAACTTGGTAAATTGCTTTAACAGGTTGAATGCCAGGCTAAATTACTTTTGGAAACACGACTTTGATAGTAACCTGGCCCCAGCTGGTTTCATTTGGGATTGTGTTTTCAAAACCATGATTTGCATCTAAAACCATGGTTTTAAAAAAGCCTCAAATTTCAGTTTTATAAAAACCATGATTTTAAGTGTACCAAGTTTTCAAAAACATGTTTTTGAAAGGGTTACCAAACACCTACTTTTGACTCAACTTGTTTTTTGCCAACTTAACCACAATACCAAACAGCAAAATCATGGGTCGGGTGACACAGGAACCTAACACCACAAGGCCATCCAGGCGAACCAAAAAAATTTCCACTGTCTGAGCTAAGGTTGCAAGAATTACCATGTGGTACTTGAACGTCAGTTCAATAAGGTATCTGGGTAGGGTTCCTCTTTATACAACTCTGTTGAACAAGTGCATATGCTTGGACCAAAAACCACATCGGTAAATCCCCAGGATTGGCTAATGTTGAAACAGAACTCTAAACAAAGGAGAAACCATCACAAAACATAAACTGCGTGCTACGAATGAAATGAAAACACAAATCAAAATACTCTAAACAAATTCCTTTCTAAAAATAACACAAGACAATATAGTTAAGACTTCAGAATTCAGTAGATTACATCACTGGAGATGATAAAAGAAAAGGAAGATAAAACTCCCGCACACCATATTTCAGACAGAGCCTTCAAAAACAGATATCAACGAGTTCTCCATTCAGCGGTACTGCAGTCAGAAACAAATACGAATATGTCTATAAACAAATTTAGCAACGACAATGCGGACTAATCTATGGCAATCCCACACTTCAAAGAATTTGTTTTTGAAGTTGGTTAAAGTTCCTATTTTATTCCTTTTTCCTTTGCAAAGAGAGGACGGTTGAAGGCTCAAATACTCTAGGGAGAGTTCAAACCGTGAACCTTGCATAATAAAAGGGGCCACTACAAATTCAAGCCAAGTCGAATTGGTTCCTGTTTTGCTTCATTCTAACTTATGGGATTTATCTAAACAAACAGTTCATTGTAAAAATTATCAGAAAATAAAGGATCTCTAGAGTTCAAAATTGTATGACAGGAACTATTTACCAATCCAAAATTAAAGGCATTCCGAAAACAGTTCATGCAGCAACCATAAGACTGTATGAGCCAACAAAAATAAATGTAAAAATAAAAATAACAGAATTAACAAATATTTCTGTGGTCTTACCTTGATGAAGCCTATTTCCTTCGCATTGCTGCGGAAGCACTGCCTACAACACATCAGTCCATACTTCCTGATTATCCCATGAGGGTTTCCACACACTCGGCTGCCAACAAGGAGATTTCAAATCAAAATCCTTAACTACATAAAGTTAGGACATGAAATTCACTCAGGAAAGAGATTTAGTCCACATAGCAACTAGATAATCAAAAGAAAAAAAATACAAAATCTTGACCTAAAAGGGATCACCATCATTTTACAAGGACCTAAGCAAACAATGCAATCAAGAAAAACATCAAACCTAAGCAAAAACTTAAGCAAATATGGATTTCATGAGTTGTTCTTTCAAATTTGAAAACTAACCAACGAAAATAGATAGCATACAGACATCGAACACCAAAATAAAAAAGAAGACAGGACATTAAACTAAAACAACATGGGAATCATCAAATCAAGATGGCGGTAAAAAAAAGAAAAAAGAGAGAGAAGCTGAGTTCCATAAAATACCAGGTTCGGGATCCAGGACCGTAGTTCTTGGGATGCGAGTTCCAAATATTTGAGTGGCCCATCTAGTTGTTGTGATCGACGGAATAATGCCTGACTCGCTGCGCCGCTCTCAAGTGCCAAAAACCCTGACCGCGATTTCGTTTACTTGGAAGGTGATACGTTGCTGCTTTTATAGGTCATTTCATAGTTGTCACCACTGACTTGGAAAACTACATGGGCTTGGATCAATTATCGGTATATTTAGATAAATTATAACGATATTGTTTTATTAAATAAAAATCCTTAATATTAACCCGGCTAAAAAATTATTAGGTTATTAAAATTTAATTGAGTAAATTGAATTTTATTATGTCAATATTTTATTTAATTTAACTATGATTTAATCCTTAATTTTTTTATGTACAGATATTTTCCAAAAGAATGACGAATGATGGTGATTAATTTCTTATAATATATTTAATTATAAATAAAGATAGGAAAATCCATATACAGCAATTTTTGTATTAAAAAAATATTGGATTGCATTGTTCCCAACAAAGAAAACACCCCGTTAGGTAATTTAAGTATAAATAGTTTTATTCTATGTATTTTACTTTAAATATGAGTTTGATTTTTTATTATAATATTTAAATTATTGGTGTTAATTATTTATAATTAGCAATTTGTCATTTTCTAAGTTGATTGTGTATGGCTGGTTGATCCACTTAAAAAAATATGACTATGCTACATATTGGGTCTAGTCGTGGTTTCAGATGTAGGAATTCATAGTTTACAATCTCATAAGAGCATGCCAAACATAATTTTTTCAGGGTGAGATAAAAAATGAAAAAAAAATTAAACTGAGAAAATAAAACTAATTTTAAAATATTCTAAAAAAATTATTCAGTTTAGTTTCAGTTTTAAAATGTTAAAACCAACTAAACCAAACTAAACTGATTCTCACCTGATAAATTTTAAAGTTGATTGTTATATAATTAAATTAGGCCATGATACCAAAAAAAAAAAAAGACAAGATGTGAAGAAAAAAAATAACATCTCATGCTCATAACAAAGATAAAAAGAAATTCAAAAAAATACATTAAACTCATTGTAAAATAAAACCTAATAAAAACTTAGAAAAGCTCGAGCCCATTACAAGGAAATCCAAGAAAATCCAATTAAATAGACATAAGTCTAACTGGTTTTTAATGAAAAAAACAAATCAAATCAAACCAAAATGGTTAGTTTGAATCAGTTGGTTATGTTAATTCAGTTTGTGATTTTTAAAAAATACAAATTTTGGTTTGGTTAGGTTTTTTAACTCAAAACCAAACCAAACTAAAAATATTCACTTTTTTTTTCTTAATATACTATAGTCAAATCATTGCACACATCAAGTTACCTTTGTATGTTGGCAATGCCTGCCAAGTAAATTTTCTTGGCCGATGAACAGGCATCATCCATTAGTATCAGCCAACAAAAATTTAATTATCTACAAAATTCTTAGAACAGTCTGCTTAAAAAAGGGATAGGGAGAGATATGAGAAGATGCAAGCATGAATGCATGTATTCCAACTCCAATGATCAAGAATCCTATACAATAGGATCTAAGCTTTAAATTTCACGACACGAGCATGATTATCTAGAGCTAAAAGGAATACCTACAAGCAATAATTTGATCTAATTTCAATGCTTAAATTATCTTGAACCAGCAAAAGGGGTAAAGCCGTTGCATTCTTCTCCCATAACTCAAACGGGGAAACATGTGCAGCATTTGAAGTCCAAATCTGAGGATTAATCCGTGCTCGCTTTCTTTGAGCTTGCCATGTATGTCAAATAGATTGTCCACACATATGAACAAATAATGTTCACCAATGGCTGTCAAAAGCATTACCAGAAATCCCATATGTTAGCAAAGAAAAATACAAATTACCTCCGAGTCATAGAAATTAGGCTCACACAAATTTTCATATATAGGAAAGAGAAGGACCCATATATACCTGTGGATGAACGAGCACAAATTTATATGTCGCAAAATCACAGGCTGGCCAGTACAAAAGACCATTCCTCAGAGTTGGAAGGAGGTCACGCTTCAATCTAGCTACTATCTCATCGCCTCTTTCACCTGAGCTGGTACCAGAGCAGTCATTCAGGAACGCCAAAGACCAAAGGATAAGAGAAATATGCAGATATAAATAGGTCTACGGGCAAGTTGACATATCTCCCGTCACTAAAGCGAGGGATGTAGAGTGAAACGAATTGAAAGCCATCTCATGTCCTAACATATGGTTGAGGTCCAGTTTTTTTGGAAGAAAATAAACAATGAAGCAAACATGTAAAGACAGAGACTGGCTTGGTTTAAATTATCATGTTGCAGCAGTAAAATCCAGCGGGGCCTTCTGTTTGAGGTTGTTTTAATTAGCTGCAGCACTGGCTAGGCAAAGAAATCATCAAAATGAGCAGTAAGGCCCCGCGGAAGACCTATAACAGCTCCAAAGTTTTTTTAAAAAAGCTAGCTTGCACAGAGTATGCCAGCAGCCAATAACATCCAGGATAACGCCAAACCTTCACTGGTATCAAACAGATGGAGCCCTACCATAAGACCAAATTGATCCAAGTACAGGCATTTGATACCTAGAGGAGGGCTCTGGTGTTGCCTCCACAGGCTTGTACAAATGAGAGATGATAAAGAATTGACCACTTACTGCCTCTCTATAACCTTGTGGTGGAAAAAAACACAAGATACCCTGGAGAGACAACTATAAATGCCGTCATAAAAATACTAGTGCCATAGAACACTGAAATCATAATGAAATAAAAATTTTGTTCACCTTGTAAAGCTGCATTATAGGAGAAAAAAGGGTAGCATTAGCAGGTCCATAAACTGCTTGTCCCGTAAAAACTTTCTTGAAGGTAGTTAGCACATCACATTTTGGGAGAACTTTTGACATAAAATTGAACCAAAGATGCTGTGATGTCCCTAAAAATAGCAAACCATATCCAGCCACGCGTAATGTCCTTATGAAGTCAAAAGAACTAGATGATGTTGATGAAATCATCTGCACAAATGTTTACCATAAGCAATCAAGGAACTTAATTTCCACACCCACACCCCTCGCACACACAATGGGATAAAAAGAGATCCTGTAAGATCACTTAAACCAGAAGAAATGTCATAAATCTACTAAACAAAGTAATTTATAACCTGCACAACCAATTTTTTATACAGTTTTTAACCCGGTGAGTCTAGCTACAGAAAAGAGGAGCAAGTATCAATTTAAGTAGATACTTTAGCAGGAGGGATTAAATCAAGTAGTTCTATCCTCAACCTGTGATTATACCTCATAAATACTATGCAATAGCTCCACAAACTATAATTGCAGTCCATGAAGATTGTGACAGCTAACTGAAGTTAGATAAAACTTCAATGTTGGTTAAAGTTTTGGCATTTATTAAGGTTGGAAAAGAGAATTGAAAGAAGCAAGCTAGATGAAAAACGTTCTCTCTCTCTTGCCAGAGCACAATCTGTCAATCTTATACACTTGCATCTTCAGATAAGAAATATTGCAGCTCCATTCTGCATCCCTTACACCCAAAACGAGGGGGGGAAATGCCTCATGTATCACTATGCAAACGTTATATTCACAGCTTGAGTTGCCAGTAAATGAAACTCCTAATCTTCATTAGCACCATACGCAAGTAATATCCTATTTTCCCACAAAATATTTATTAGCAGTTGGAATCAAAGCCCCCCCAGTATCCTACATAGGAAGCCACGAAGGCTCAAATGCCTTGTCAATTACATGAAGAGATTCTTTTTTCATAACAAAACAATTGTTGGCATACTAAAATTCATCTAACATTTCATCAAACACAAGTTATGCCCCCAACCAATGCTTAGTATACCCATTTAAAAATCAGAACTGAACGAGTGTAAATTGAAGGAAGCTAGGGCTCACCTGAGCGGTGAAATCAGCAGCAGCGTAAATAAGCTAAATAGTGAAAGTTTTTGTGACAACTGGTGTGATTCCAGCTGGTTCAAGTACCATCCTATAAACCCACTATTAATTATTTAAAGTGTTTATATATATATATATATTTAGTTAAAAAATATATAAAATTAATTATTTTTTAGTATTTTTTTTATAATTTTGATGTGTTGATTTTAAAAATAAATAAATAAATAAATTTTAAAAAATTATTTTAATATATTTTTAAATAAAAAATTATTTTGAAAAGTATTTTCTACTATAATCTCAAATACAAATTAAAAAATAAAATTTTAATTTTAATTGAGATTAAATTTTTAATTGAGTTAAATCAATTCTAGCAATGTTTTTAATGAGTACGGAGTTTCTAGTTGATATGAATTTTAATTCATTAAACCCAATTGATTATGAAAAGATTTTCAATAATTTAATTAACTTAACTAACCTTGTTTAAATCTGAAAATGAATAGATTTAGAAAATTTGAAATTCATAGTTAAATTTATATCGGATTTCTAGTTGAATTAAACTATATATCGACTCTACCAAACCGGAAAAATCCGGCCAGTTTTTCAATAACCTGACTCGACAAACCCAATTAAGATTTGATGAGTTAAAATTAAGAAATTTATTTTAAAAAACAAAACTCAAACTCTTTGAAGAAACAGTTCTAGGATCGGATCCGAGAAGCGAGAACTATGCTTGGGGGCAGAAACCTATAAAAGTCATCTTAATAAAATCAAGTGATTAACAAACATCTCACGACGGTTAGATTGGGTTGGATCCAATCTTCCCTCACTTTTTCAGGGATGGCAAATGCCTGGAAAAGAGAAAGCAACAAACAGCCAAGATACCTCTCTCCAATCCTTCTCCTCCTATCACTATCTCTCTTCCTCCTGTTTCTCTTCTTTTTCTACGCTCGATCCACATTGAATCCTCCTAACTCCACGCTTTATGTACCCCGAGTTTACCCAATCCCTCCTTTTGATTGCTTAAAATCTCCCCAAGCTCACCCTGTGGTTGCCAACATAGTGGAAAACCTCAAATACCCCTTCCTCTACTCTCTCTCGGATTTTGGGTCCTTGCCCGACAAGCCCCACAAGAACATTGTCAGGCTCCTGAAAGGAAAGCCTTTCAGAAAGCCAGATATTTCAGCCACGATTCAGCAACTTCTTGAAGGAATGAAAGGGAGAAATGGGTTGGTTGTGGATGTTGGGGCTAATGTGGGAATGGCGAGTTTCGCAGCCGCGGTTATGGGCTTTAAAGTGCTGGCTTTTGAGCCAGTGATTGACAACCTTCTGAGGATTTGTGATGGGATTTGGTTTAATCGTGTTGCGGACTTGGTTACTGTTTTTGAGGCTGCTGTCTCTGATCGGATTGGCAATATCACTTTTTACAAGGTAAAAAATCACTCTTTTCCCAAAATTTAATTCTCTTTTTAGGGCTAAGATTTATGCTGGTTGATTGATTTAGCCTAATTTGAACCCTACTTCTTCCATCTGCTGTACTGAATACTCATCATCTTAGTCCTTTTAAACTGGCAGCTGGTAGGTCGGCTTGACAACAGTGCTGTTTCAGCCACTGGTGCAAAGTTGGCATTCAAGTCCAACGAAGAAATAGCCCTTCAAGTAAGGACCATCCCCCTTGACGAACTAATAACAGATTCAGAGCCTGTGTTGCTTCTCAAAATAGATGTCCAGGGATGGGAATATCATGTACTGAAAGGGGCCGTGAAATTACTGTCAAGAAAGAAAGATGAAGCCCCCTACCTAATTTACGAGGAAGATGAAAGGTTGCTGCAAGCGAGCAACAGTAGTGCCAAAGAGATCCGGGATTTCCTCCGAAGTGTTGGTTATAGTCATTGTGTCCAGCACGGTACAGATGCCCATTGCACCAAGGATTAGTGAGCACCAGATCATTTCATGAGAAACACAACCTATCTAACTGAATGGCTTGGTTTCCAGACCCCATCACTTGCAAGGAAATGTAACACGTTGGCTGCTTGGTGCCTGTCATTTCTTGTTGCCTTGAGAATTTTTTAGGTATGCAGAGTTCGCATGTAAGCTGTAGAAGACTGCAATTTAGGGCCTCGGCATCTGTACTGACCGAGGAAAGTCAGATTTTCTTGGATGCATATTCAAGCTTTTCAATTGTAACTTCTCCTGATGCATTGATGTCTATGAAAATCTATGACCTCCTCTTTGTGTTGGCCAATTATTTTTGTTTACAAACATGGAGTAATCTTTCCATTTCTGTAAAAAAAAAAATTGTTACGGGAGATCTTGCAATCCTTGTACCATTTGGAAAACAAGAGTGGCAATCATCTTGCAATGATAAAATCTTGCATGATTTTGCATGGTCCTGCTTCGGAGTGTCAAGTATACACTTTTATTCGATTGGAGTTCCAAACTCACAAAATCCGCTCAACGCTAATTTTTACAACAAAAACATCAGAGTATATTGTTTCCACGGAGGAAAGCAAGAGTTAAGGTGGTGAAATTAACACGAGGAGCAGCAAAAGCATTGAACAAGGCACATCTTTTGGCGGCCACAAGATTCTATGGATGCTTACAAGTCGAACTTCTGAGCCCTGTCATGCAGTGGCAAGAAAATTACGACGATTTATCTTACAAATTTGTCCTTCCAGCCAAATCAGACGATGATTGGCCATGCAATAGTCAGGACTCAGGACCGTAATCTCGTCAGGTACCAAACACAAAAAAACACCATTTTTGGGGAGGCACGTGTGGCGTTATTCAGCTGTAGCATCAGACCTGATTCGCTCGTACAGTTGGTAAATCAGAGTAGACCTGGACATCTGAGGTTCCCTTTCCAGCACTGACATTACATCCTTAACAGAAATGGTACGAACCACCTTGGTTTGAGGCACAATTGCTTGATTCCTTCCACATTTCCTACCAGCTCCTGTCAAAGGAAAAAAGGTAAGGTTAAAAACCAAACAAATGTAATGAACACCATAATACATAATGTGATTACGAAAAGAAAGTTTGCTCCAGCATGTGTCCCTCGAATTGTCACACTTACCAGATGCAGAAGAAGGAACCACATGGCTCCTTTTTTCTGCTTCGAGATTTTCCATCATATTTCTTCCTGATGGTGATAGAGGTTTGCGGTTCACATCTTTAACTGGCTGGGAACCGGATGCCCCCTCCATCCCTCCTTCACGTTTCTGCCGGGCTTGCTCAGCCATTAGTTGCCATTTTGACAGTATGTCATCTCCCCCAACAGCTGCTCGAGCAGCAACATTAGCAGCTGTTGTCCTCATTTTGTCATCCTCCTCTTTGTTAACCTGCATAGTTATAGAAATTAGAAAAACAGAGATTTGTTTTATTTGGCTAGAAGGCAAACTTTTAATACTTGCAACATCTTTAATACCTTCACTGATTTCACTCGACCTTCATCTTTCTCCTTCTCACCTTCACCTCCATTGTCACCCTCCGGCTGTATACAGAGATACAAAGTACGTGAAAAGTTAAGGAATTCATGCTTGAACAAATATATCATATGTAGAAATATTACGTATGTACTTGTGCATTGTTCTTTATGAATGTACTTCTTGAATCATATATAATGACAGTTTAAGAAAGTGTATTGTTCTATATGAGCATGCAATTCTTGAATCATATATTAAGAAAGTAGATAGTATCAAACAAAGCACCCACTTCGTTAACTTTTTGGAGCTTTTCTGCTTCAGCCTGCTTTTTCTCCAATTCTTCCTGAGCTTTCCGGTTCATTGTCATGATCTGTTGCCGAACATCTGAAGTGATTAGAGTCTGGTGTCTTGGCTTCTCGGCATCAACACGCTGTAGAGATCCAATTTAAATCATGAAAGATGATTAAAGTAAGCAAATAAATCCAAGACCAGAGAAAGAGTCTGAGAAGTTAGCGAAAAGAAAACAAAAACTCACCTGTTTTGACAGCCTTATCATGTTACTTATTAGTCCGCGCATCCTTTCTTCCACACACTAAAAATTGAATTCCACAAGAAAACGTGTGAAAATTATCTCAAAAAATGGACCAAGAGCTAGCAACTCACCAAGGACAAGCATCGCTCCACATCAGTGCCAAAGTTCTTCAAACCACATTTGGCCACTGTAACAGATAGACCGATAAATATCAAACCATGTGAATAATACTGCCTTCCATAAAGCACAAAGTGCATAGACAAATGGATTTACAGCGGACATAACAGGGGCCAAAAAACAAAAATACTAACTGATCTCTCCTAATTTTTTCTTCAAAGGAGTTTTCTGCAACATCAGCCTTTCTTCTTCTTCTTGTACAAACCGTCGCGATGCTTCGGAAACTCGACTGTCCTCCTTTGGCCCTGAAAATAGCTGTTCTTCCTCTTCCTATATCAAAGCAAAACATCCTAAGAATTCCAAGCTTATTTGTCAAAGGAGTGTTTTTCCTTGCTAGATGATACTTTTGTACACACAATCTTGATGGTTGCAAAAAATACCCTGAGATTAACTCCACTGACAGCAGTGACATCATTGAGTTGTTCAATGCTTTGATCCGAAAAAGCCCCAGATACCTTATGCTTCTTACTGCATGTTATCCCATAGATTATGCATCAAACATGATTGAAAAAGAGCTTTTAATAGAATTAAAGAAATAAATGAGTCAATTAAAATCATTCTTGGTCCATAAAAGGAGCTATTTTACGTTGATGCAGGTGGAGAAGAACCAAGTGCTTCAAATGGCTTCTTTTGGCCAACAGAAGGCTTTTTGGGAGGTGTTCTTGCATTAACTCCAGCAGGAGAAGCTACAGATGAGATTCGCGAGCCTGCCTGATAACATATAGAAGCAAAAAGGATATTATTCATCAACGGACAGAAAATGTCTAGTTTAATCATTCCAGCAGTTTTGTTTGTGAAATTGAGTGCAAAAAACATATTTCTGATGAGTTAAATTAAAAAATCTTAATAAAATTTCATGGGATTGGAGAATCTGTATACCATATTGACTCTCAATCTGAGTCAAACCACAGGGAAATAAGCTGGTAAAGACAAATTCACTCATATATTCCACCAGAGCTAGGAGCCAATGTTAAGACAGAGGATGCTTTTAGCTATATACCATGTTGACACAGGAGCTTTCAGAAGATTTTTATTTGCTTAGTAATTTTAGTTTTTTTATTTGGTTAAGAAAATGCTTGTGTTATTTGGATTCACTATTAGTCCTATAACTTTTAATAGTGCTTCCTTTTCTGATGAGGATTAGGATTTAGACCTACAACTAGTATAAATAAGGCTGCCTATGCTATTATTCCAAACATTTCGTATATTTCAATCGGTTTATGTTTTAGAGACTGTCTACAAACTGTAAACTTATTTTTCCAGTTCCAGCTTCAATTTTCTTCTAGTTTAGACATCATATTTACTGTTCTTTGCTATTTTGATTTGATATCTCTTCCCACTATACATCATATTCACACACCAAAAGAGTACTTGAGTTTTGCAAAATGCAGGATGACATTTGTGGTTCATTTTCAAGGATCTTGGAGAAGGCTACATTTTTCAACCAGTTTCAAAGTAGCTTCCTTCAATGAAGCAGGTTCAAGTCCAACTAACTCCAGTTTATTTGCTCATTGTGTAATGAGAGAGGCCTACCCCCATTTGTGTAGCTCAAGACTCAAAAGGCCACCCGATTAACCCAAAAAAAACGTCATCATGTTACATCTCAACAGCTGGATAAATCATCATTGGCTAAAAGAGTTGGGCTTGTGCAGCACCAAAAAACTCCAACCTAATAACTATTGCTAATTGGTCCAACCACCATTAACTGATTGACAAAGAGTCAGGGATGCAGAGCAATTTGCATTATTTCTACCACTTTTTTCAATCCCTGTTTCCCAATCATATATGTTTGCTCTCATTGATGCTTGGTATAAGATATCAAGTTTCTCCTATGCCCAATGGACAAGTTATTTTAATCCAGCCTCATCAATGTTCATGGTAACAAGAATAGAACAAAATCAAATGTTTCTAGCATTACATGAAATTAATTATCCATTGCAAATTAGTAGGAAGTACTGGGGGGTTTTCACCACTTGAAAACATAAGACCAAAGTAAAAATGAAAAAGGAAAGAAAGAAAGTTTAAAAGTAAAGCAGCCATGCAAAAAACAAATGGTCGTGTTCTTCTGTAAATGTTTAACCTGTCAGATTAAGAATTCATCTAGTGGTTAAAAAACGACCTATAAGATGGTAGATAAACTATGAAATCAAGACCTAACAACTAGATGTGCTAGAATTATATTCATGATCAGTATGAAAGTACCTGGCCATTGGGGTCCATTTGAGTCGCAATTGAAGGGGGGGCAGAATTGGGAGGCACTGTTGAAAAAACAATTTTAGTAGACTGCTTGTCTAAAGATTGATCCTTTAAATTTCCTGAAATTGCATTTCCCTTTTCAACAGGTGATGGAGACAGCACTTGAGGGCTCGACAACTGGGGTTTGTTCTGCTGCTCACCAGCCTGTTCAAGCAAACCTGGTTTTACATAATTCAACGAAGAGAATGAAGCAGGACTTTTCTCTCTATTTGATGGTGCCTGCCAAGGAGCTGAATTCTGTTGCAATGCTGATTTGTTTGTATAATGGGAAACAGAACCACTGTGCACTCTACTAGGATCATCAGCAGAATTTTGCCTCTCAAACTTCGGCGTGCTTATCATGCTGT
>Ga0307510_10002464_pt1 | contig 21033 bp, 19 predicted proteins | sample 12_EM_MG_FD_207224 | JGI IMG/M metagenome (GOLD analysis project Ga0307510, IMG submission 207224) | Populus trichocarpa ectomycorrhiza microbial communities from riparian zone in the Pacific Northwest, United States - 12_EM | ecosystem: Host-associated > Plants > Roots > Unclassified | place... | reverse complement strand
CACACATGAACGTACGTCTGCAAAACTCTTCCATCATATCGCATGAACGTTGGCCGCATACATAACGACTACTGAACCGTCGTAAAAGACCCACGCAGGATCGTAAGCCATTGAGCGCAGGTGCGATCAAAGGGCACAACACGTCAGACTGGCAGCTCAACAAGAAACCGATGAGTGTACGACCAGCCTGGGTGAGTTGATGGATCACGTGTACACCATCTAAGCAGAGCAAGACCGAAATTATCAGGAAGGTCGTATAAAGCGCATAGTTAGCTTACAATACGTCATAAGACCTTTTTGCGCGACTTCCAGGTAAGTAGAGATGAGTTGCAACGCAGCAGAGTGCGCCACCGTCATGGCGTCCCTCTCGCGATCGCTCTGCTCTTGTTCATTATTGGCTGCGCGTTCAGCCACAAGGTCGGAGAACCGGTGACGCATAATGAGCATCCGGATGAAGAGAGAAAGGCAGTGGATTCGTTCAGCATGTGTGATGCGGATGACATCCTCGCTCGCAAGCGTATCGGGTGAACGTCGCCAGTACGTAGGGAGTGTGGAGCAGACTTCGTCGAGCAAAGCTTCTTCCTCGAGTAGGCCCTTGTGTCGTCGGAAACCCGCAAGGGTAGACGTCGCGCGTCTCAAGAATGGAGACGTATCGCCAAAGGCCTTGGGGGGAGGAGCGTCCAACACGGACTCGAGGACCACGAGTAACCGTATAACACATATAAACGCTCCCATCCGACTTGGCGTCTCTATGGGCTGCAGTCCAATGGTGTCGCGGGTGATATACTCGTCGTCCACAGCCGCTGGCTCAGAGACATCACAATCGCGTAGCCGCACGAGTGGTGGCCTACCAAAGTGGGCACCCGCCTGCTTGTCCCACATATAAACGCACCAAAATGTACGCTTGCGAACTTCTTCCTCGATCGCGTCAAAAATGTCGTATGCGTCCGTGGATCGGTGCAGCCCGGCATCAAGTGAAAGCGTGACAGACTCTGAGACAAGGGCGAAGGCTCTTGATAGCTTCCCCCATCCAATCGCGTAGACACCCGCCACCAGGGTAGCCTGGATGGTGTATAAAGTAGGGCGATCCGCTCCTGGTAGCGTGCGCAAGCGGCTGAAAAGGTCGAACCACATGGTTCCAGATGATACCCCGTCGCTTGGGTCTGCACGAACACGCGGATCATCGATATGGCGCGACGCCAGGCAACAAACCGCGACTACAAATGCCACGAAACCTGGCTCTCCCCACTTCCGAGGGTCCCCATAGTCCTTGAAGAACATAAGAACAATAGATACGTGGGCCCGGAGGCACGCACCTTGAGGAACGTCGGAACGTGAAGGAAAGGCATCAAATAATAGGACGTCGATAAGTAGCACTGTACAAGACTTGCATAAAAGTCACGGGGTGTTGCGCTGGCAATGACTGGTATACAATGTGAACGCACCTGTCCATCAAATCGGGTGCTATGAGCGAAGTGACAAGTTTCCAAATACTCTCTGGATTCATGTCAGCTGGATGTTGAGTAGTTCGATCTGGAAACCACGTATTGTCCGAAATAGGTGGGCTGTTAATTGACCATTCTCGCTGTGGGCTCGAGTCTCGCTCTGTTTTTGGAGTCGGGTGATGGCGTTCGATGAGGAGATCCAAGATAGGGAGACCAGATGTTTCTCCCTGCCATCGGGTAAACCCTTCGTCATCGACATAGAGGTACGAAGATGAGAGTGACATGCGCGCAGTTTCCTCAGAGGGGCTAACCAAGGTTGATGCATCTCCATTGGTGGCGCCTCCACAGACAAATGGCAAGGCAACACCCTGGGAAGCAGCCCGATTTGATCCATTAGCCGCAAGGGTGAAATGGTCTGATGGGTTCATCAGAGGGGTCATGCTGAGGGATGGTGGAGGAATTGCGGCAGGATACGCATGGTTCGGGAGCAATGGAGCTGGGGTGTGGTGGTCGAAAGAGGGAGATGGGGAAACAGCAGCGCCGCCCGCAGCGAAAACGGCAGGGGGTATCGCCTGGATTAGACTCTCAAGGTGATGCAAACGGTCTTCCAGGGTAGCGGTACGCCTAGAAGCGAACGAGGGTTAGAGAAAACGATGGTTGAGTACGGCAAGCAACTGACTTGGCCTTGTGGGGGTGGCTTCTTTTGCCAGGCTCCTCGAAAGTGCAAGCTGAATTGACACCCAGACATGCTTGGCATGGGTGACCTTCATCGCACTTGATCCTCCTGCGTCTGCAGAAGTGTATCAAGTCTTGTATGGGAGAGCGGACCTTAACAACCTTACGCCGACACTCACCGGCACCGATCACAAGCTCTATGTATGTTGAGGTGAGAAGGAAATAGGACTAGCCCGAGCCCGAAAGAAAGTACCTGCTTAGCTTGAATCGACGCTCCTTCAATATGGAAGTGGTTTTTTCCAAGGCCGAGTCGTCAAGCAGGGTTGATGACATGACGTGGGTGGGGTAGAGAAGAGAGAGTTGAACCCAAATTAGAGGCGGTCCGGAAAGCACAAGTCAAAAGGTATCATTTCGTCTCCCTACTCCCTTCATAGTAACTATCTAATTAGATCGGTCGTACTGGGGTATTTCTGTCTCGAGCGGGATTCGACGCATAAAATCCTTAGCATCATAAGTACATACACTCAACACATAGAAGTCACATAGACAACCTGGAAATTCACGTTTCGCTGGTATAATTAATCAAATCACGAATCGTTGATTCAGGTCCTAAGAGAATTTCAGCGTCGGCCGTAGTTCATATTGATTACACCTACAATATGATGCGACGCTGACAGCTGTGGCTTTTGATGGTACTTCCGGGTTGCACGCCGGAGGTCCCGTAATAATTCCTCGTAGGTGGGCCGTGACCTACCACCTGTGGTTACATTCAATTAGCCATCGTATCGCTGCTCTTCGAAGGGACTCACTTATGGCGCTCAAAAACGCGTAGCTCATGGCGCCCACCGCAATACCCCCGCCGCCCTGGACATCAGCGGAAGTTCCCGCATCCGTTGCGCCACTCCAGCATACGACCTCGGCTGGGGAGGATTTTTCTCTAAGAAATTCCTTGTTCACGCTGCTGCTCCTGACACGACCGTCAGAATGATACTGTTGCATACAAGTGAGGTCCAGTGTGCGACAGGAAAAGGAAAATCGTCACGTACGACGAAAGGTACGTCTATTAGACAAAAACTCAAGTATAAGCAAAAGAAACACCTCATAGATAGTCTGCCCTACCGAGGATAGATCCTGAATGACATGACTACGGAAATGAACGACTAAATCATCTTTGCGATGAAGAAGGACGCTACTTACATCGAAAATGGCCTGATCATCATCGAGTCAGAGTTAATCGATATTGAGAGCGTGAGAAGACAGGCAGCGTACGGTCAGGCGGCACCCTGCTGGCAGAGGTTTAACCTATATGACGGTGTCATTAGCAATCGCGGGGAGCGCACAAGGGGACTCGAAGTACCAAGCTGTTATGAAGTTCCTTGATTGAGGATGAGGAGATTAGCATTCCTGTCGGGGGTGGGGTTGTGAGAAACCCACATCATCGATAATTGTCCCAGAATGGGAGTAGTCCAATGGGAAGATGACTGCCTTTCATCAGGACGAATAGATACCAACGATGATTTGTTGCATTACCTTCATCATATCCATCCACCTCATCGCCATTCAGATCCCGTATTTGAGAGCCGTGTCCCGAATCTATAAGGGAGTGTCAGTAGATCTGAATCCCCCTCCACGACAAACGTACAGTGGAAGAATAGCGAATCGTGTTTATGTGCGCCACGCACAAGCCAGCGTATTGCACCAAGAATATTTTGCCTTGTGGGGAGATTACGAGGATCGCGGGCCTCGTCTGTCAGACGAATGATGTCACGGGAACGGAAGCCCAATCGATCTGCGGGGTGCCACGAGGTCGTCAACGGCGAAAGTAAAAACTTGACATTGCGTTTACCAGTCAAAAAGCGGTACATGTTCTTGGCATCGCTCACGCAGCCATCTAGCTGGCTGTTTTGACCAGTGTAATTGATTCCGATCTATCATAGGCCTTAAAAAGATGGACACGGGGCGTCGTTTGAAGACGTAGACTCACACACACGGCCTTTTTGCGTCCGGTACATCTTGAGCACTGGAAATCGGGGTGTTCGAGCGGATCTCTGTGCCGATTGATAGCATGCGAGATATGTTCAATGGGCATATCTCCTGCGCCTGGCGGCAGGATGGCTTGCTGTGGATGAAAAAGCACACCGAAGGTGAGTGATGGTGGATAGGATTGACATACAGATCCTGAACTCTCACCCCCCCTTGATGAACACGCCCATGGCCGCGGTCGTGGTCGCGGCGGCGATGCGAACGATGACGCTCTGGCTCGGAACGTCGCGGCCTATCTCCGCGATAGCCGTCGTTGTGGTGACGAGGAGGTACGGGAAGGGGGTTAGGAGAGCCAGACCGTACGTGCTCCCCCCCATTCATGATTGACGGCGCTATCGGGGTAGAAGCAAAACGCAATAAGATGCTCGATGCATTGCTTACGTTGTATGGTAATATCTGGCGCTCTGCTACTGTGACGTGAACTCCGACGATGCCGGGAGCGCGATCGTGAACGACGTCGCGGGCGCATGAAATTCTCACTTAGGACGGTTGGTACCCCGTCGTAATCGACCTGGGTGATAGCACGCTCGCCATAATGTTGAGAATGCTGTGATGCCGGCACAGCCATGACGTGAGAGGGTGTGCCACCGACACCCCTGGGGGTCGCTGATGTGTCAGAGCAATGGAGGGTGTGACGACGTTTATGGGGGGCTCACAATGAATTAGAAATCCCCTCTTGAAAGCGACCATAGTCGATATTCAGGTTTGGTTCACTGTCGTGATGGGCGTCTAAAGAGAAATTTCGAGTAGAGATGGAGGCTTACACTAGAGGATCTAGATGATGGCTGGAACGACGAGAAAATCACAGGCTTTGAGTCATCGACGAGGGGGGAGGAGGTAGAGTACGTACGGCGGTTGAGTTGGATACGCTTCTGTTGGATAAGCTTCTGGCATTTCTGGGTCTGATTCCTCCTCGTGTAATGCGGGGGCCCCCTCAGAGATGGGTATGGCCCGTATTACTTGGTCCTCTTTCCTATTCCTGCGCTTTCCTGGCAGGAAACGACGCCAGTTTGGCCTGGAGAGCATGGTATGAGTGGGAAAAGATGGGATTTGTGGGTCGTAGTTGGGGTGTGCGCCCTAAAAGGGCCATCACGGATTATCAAAATATTACACGGGGCACGTGGCGGAGATTCTTGACTTTAAATTGAACTCACTTTACTTCCTCGTTGCCTTGTACCTCGCCTAACTCCCGCCAGGCTCCACTCGGCTATGGTCCAGGAAGACTCGGACTCAGAGTCTGGACTGCCAGAAACCGTCCCCCTCTCGACTTCTGCTTCCGCCGCAAAGCGTCATGACCACGCCCTGAGAAACTTCCACGCAGCCGAAAAAAGGAAGATAAGGGAAAAGAACAGGCAGCATGACGAACGTCTCAAGGCACAAGCTCATATGCGGCGGCGCGTCACTGCTACATCAGGGAAGGACAGACTTTATGTGGGGTATCACGGGTTGGAAACGGGTGATAATGAGGGTGGGAGAGAGATGGATCCCCGTTTGCACGAACGGATGACACGTGCCATGGGTGACGCCGAGAACGAGATGGAAGAAGTGGACAGTGGGAGTGAGAGCGAGGGGGAATGGGGGGGCATCAAAGTCGCGAAAATTGCAAATGAAGACGGGCTCCAAGTCGCGGCAGACCAAGATGTGGAAATGTTAAGAAGTGAAGGGGAGGAGAAAGCTCGGAGTGGGGATCTTGACTCGGGTGGTGACGGGGAAGGTGATGAGAACGACGGTCTGGGCGTACAGCAGCCACTCGCATCTCCGAGCAAATACCTTCCAGATCATGTCTTTGTTGCGGCCCTTTCGAAATCGAAACCGAAAGACGGTGTGCGACCGTCTCAAACAACGCTCAAAACACGACCATCTCCATCTAGAAAACGGCAATCTGTCCGGACACGCACAAAAGACGTGGTCGTTGGGTGGGCATCAATCCCTCACTTCAGCATTCTTTTTCTGTTCCCTTTGTTCTATGAATCTGATCCCTTCCTCAGCACACGTACGATCCGCACATTGTCATCATCTCCGGCCAGCGCGCGTCTCGAGTCGCGGGGAACGACTTTACCCCCCGCGCGCATAAACAAATTTTTGGCGAATGCGCTAGGATTTAAGAGGAAAAGTAACACGGTCTCAACATTTCCCCCTCGATGGGAGCGACGCCCATGTACGTCCTATATGTGTCATACGAATGCTCGTCGCTGAATCAACCGTGTAACCCGTTAGCTCACCTTGGGGTAATGAAACGCACGACAGGTGCCCCAATGACGGGGTTCGCACGCGCAAGCCAACATTAAGTCGGCGACCCTTCTCTACGTGAGAGACATTATAAAGCAGGTTATATTCAAGAACCGCGGGTTCATTGGTCAAGAGTGGGTAAATACAATGACTTTTTCGGCCCCATGCGAATGAATCGAATGACGCCTCGTTTTCGACAGCTTGGAAGGTCAAAAAAAGAGAGGAAATATGGGAAGACAGACGTCTCGTGATCGTGTCGTGAGCGAATTGCGTAAACAACGTTAGTACCAGTCGTAAAGTACATCGTGAGCAAGAGTATATAAAACATCTCTTTAGATAAGAGAATGCAACTTTCGAAAGCATATATCAGTAAAACCTTAGCATAGCACAGAGCGACACTGGTACGTTCATATTGAAAGTGATTTCTTGAAATGGATATATTGGTTTTGATGGGTATCATGCCCTTGTTGGAACGATCGCACGCGCATGGGCGGGGCGACCGCGGGGTCGAGGGCGATTAAGGCGTAGATTTTCACCGGGGCTGTAATTTATGGTTAGCCGGGAACAATCGTAACAGCTAGGACACGTACGCCGTCATTGTTGCTGAGGAAGAGTCCCTTCCGTGGTTTTCTTTACCAATGCCCCGCTTTGTTGACCCAGGTGCACTGCGCCGTGCATTGGAGCTAAATCGTGACTGTGGGAGTGGACCCGAGTCGCCTTTGCCACTCTTCCCAGGCACCAAAGAAGAAACTTCGGCAGCTACGGTATTCTTGTTGATGGTACGCTGCTGCAGAGGCTGGAATACAGACATTGGTGCAGGTGCTGCTGGTGCCGGTGCTGGGTCGGGTGCTACGACAGTGTGGACCTCTGGGTCAACTGCCGAAGGGGATAATGAGATTTTAATAGCTCGCTGAGGTTGCGGGTATGGTGATGGTCGAGAACTGGTGCGTGAGCGGATGCGGCGATATTCGGCAGAGAGATGTCCATAGGTCTGCCGAGATTGTTCGAGGAGGGTCCGCATGCCAGAACGATGAGCAGGGGGCTCAAAAGCTGTAGACTGTGTTAGCGAAGGGGTCTAAGGAGTTGGGTACGAGACGTACACTGCACTGCGTAGATAGAGAATGGTGTATCCATCCACGATTGTTTGCTCTCTTTGAGGGTAACATCGGCCTCATCCTTGAGTGTGTAGTATTTCCGCAGTGCTGCAATCCCGCGCTCGTCCCATTCGATACTGCACGTGTCATCGGGGTCGACAATGATGACATTATCATCAATGACGGGAGACAACGGTGCGTTTAAAGACTCCGGGAAGTCATCGCTGATGGGCGAGTTGTTTTCCTCCTCTATGGTCTCATAAACAGATGCGCGTGAGATTTGTATACCGGAGAGACGGCGACGATGACCATGACCCTTAGAGCGCATCCGGGTTCTTGACTGCATGATTATCGGGTAGGACATATTTGTTAACGACAGATTGACGTGTGACAGATCTATACTGGAGATGGAGTCGCTGGCCACCGAGGAGGTTTCCCCGGACGATGACAGAGAAGGGGTGTCTAGCCCAGAACTAGTCGAGGAGTTTGTACCCGACCTCGAACGTGAAACTGGTACAGGGCGAGAGAAAACAGGCTCCGTCATGACTACGAAACTCGATTAGTAGTCTGCATAGTACGGCACCAATTCACTCACATGATGTGTCCACGCCATCGGCACAAAGACAATGATCCTCTAAGCTGTCGCGTGAAAGCAAACCCTGTCGAGCAAACGCCATGCGCTCTTCGCCTAGACCAGAAGGTGATCTCTCGACCTTTTGAGACAGGTTTAGAGACTCCACCGCCCCGGACTGTTGAACAACGCGGCGTTGTTGACTCCGCGTGACCGTGTTTTTTCTCTTCCCAACACGTACAAAAATCGGCGAGCCTTCCACGAAAGAGCCCACTGAGCGTCGACGGACACGGCCACCCCCAATCATCTGCGGGACATATTATGATCGAGTAAAGGATATGGTGCGGCAAACACTCACGGAAATCATAGTGTCATCTTCACGCTTAGGGTCAGAAGAGTCGTCCTCTGCGCTGAAGAGAGAAAATGGCCGCTTGTCATGAATATGGAACTGCCCGGGAGGAGAGTGAACTGATAAAGAGCCGCCTTCACCAAAGACAGACTCGGAAGAGTTCCTGCGGTTGCTCTGATCCATGACCGAGTCTCTTGTATACGACTGTTCGTCATCCAGGATTGAATCGAAGGAGCCTCGGCGTTTGACATGCTCATACGAGTAATCAGAAGACACACCCCCAGGTGGCGATGCTGTGATCGATGTGAGAGGAAGGCAATAGTCATGCCTGGAATCGAGCATCTTGTCTCCGAGATTGGGGCGGGATACGCGCATGGATATGTCACTCATTATCGAATCAGCTGACCCTTCTCGCCGATGACTAGGAGCCCACGATGAGCGGTTTCCGCCAGCAAACCCGTATGCAGGATAACCCTGAGCCCCAGAACCGATACTCGACCCCGAGTCGATCCTTCGGTGCACGCCGAAACTACGATTGTAAATGCTGACAGGTGGTGCAATGGAAGCTGTTGAAATGACGGAATCTCGGCGGAATTGGTTTTTGAGCGGTCGCAGAATACGCGATACGCCAGGTGCCCGGAAGTAGAAGCTGGACGAGTCACTGTCAACTCGCTTACGACGGGGGCCGCGCCGGATGAACGAAAACGTGTCATCGACTGACGTTGACATCGTCACAAACGCAGACATATCGGCAGAAGCAGGCCGACTCTGATGGCCATAATCGAATGGATCCTTGATGCCGGGGTTGATGACCATTCCGTACGAAGACACTGACGCGATGCTGATCATAGAATCCCGTGGCAGCTGGTTACGTTGCTGGTCGAATGATGAAGGAGGATAAAATGCCGGTCGACTTCCGGCGAACTCAAATCCACGCCGTATTTCATCGAACGTCTCCAGACCTTTGAAGCTAATTTGGGACGATGCACGCGAGTGCAAACTGCCCGCATCAACTCGGGAGTCTCCGAGTATCGAGTACTTCGAACTCGAAAATGAATCAGCTCGACGGCGTACGGATGAGCATGATGAAGCCTGAGAGCTCATGGCCCGAGACATGGTTGATCGCTGGGAGGAAGCATCCTCTCGTACAGACGCCATAGAGAGCGAACGAGCATGGGCAGGGGAAGGGATGATGTCGGAGAGAGTTAGCTGTGATTTTTCTGCATGCTTCGCAGATTGTGGAGACCCGCCGAACTTGAAATTGAGATCTAACTGACCATACGACGGCTTGGATGATACAGATGAGTCCTGGGGTAAACTTTGCGATAATTTGTGTGACGACGCAGCACCCTTCAGTTTCTTGGTTGGTACAATTTCTGGGCTGGGTAGAAGAGGTGATATGGGGTTGGAAACTCTCGCAATGGGATCGTTGGACTCGCTTGAAAGGCGACGGCTGAATGTGGCAGTGGGGATTGACGGCACGGGAGGGACATCCTCATACGGCCCAAATTGGCTGAACCCATCGAACCCATCCAAGTCGTACTTCGCAGGTGTACGGAAAGCAGTCTCGAGCTGTTCCACGAAGCTGTGACGATGGGACCCAGCACACTCACTTAGCCTCTTGAGCTCGCTAGTGAAATCGAATGATCTCTTCGTATCGTTTTCCTCTATTGATGATGAATCGCTTTCATCGGTATCGCCTTGTTGCTCATCGTCCACCCAGGGCATGGGAATCACAGGTACACTGGAATCCACGACCGATGTATGCGATATCAGGGGCGTGGGCAAAGGGCTCTCTGGCGGAAGACCTGGTGAAGGAGGTCGAAGTGAGAGAGACTGAGGGAGAGATGTTAGCGTGTCTTCGGTGAGGATGATCTGGAGTTCGTTGGGGATGTCAGAGTTGAGGTCATCAAGATCCATTGACTGGTAGAGGTTCCGCGAGCTCATTGAACCTCCAAGTGTGCCAGCTAGACCTAGATCTTTCTGTGCCTCCTTAGACATCGGAACTCCAGTGAGATCGGAGCTGAGGCTCGATTCGGTTGCCTTGTTGGTACCCAAGGAGAGTGTTGACATCACCTTACGGAAAGTTCTGCCAAGTGTGAATTCTTTCGGACTATTCGCAAGTACACCGATGCTCTTCTTTTTGGGGATAGATCCAGACTTGATTGAAGGTGGTTCCATCGCTACACTGCATTTGGCAGCCGATGTCGAAGAACGCTCAGTTGAAGAAGAAATCGGTTCCTTAGGGGCAGACCGCGAGGCTTTCTTCGACTTCGCTGGCCAGAGAGGCTGGGATACAAAAGTAGGTTGTTCGATTCGCGTAGTGGGGTACTCCTCCGATGAAGACGTGGCTAGAACTGAACCCAGATGGGTAGAAGAGGTCGGTAGGGGTACATGAGGCGTCGAAATTGGCAGGGATGTCGGTGGGGAAACTGGCCATGGAGCAATCTGCTGGCCGCAGTGCTGAGTATCAGTGATATCTTCCCCCTTCCGGGACTGCGGGAAAGACCTAAGAGAAGACTGAGACACCATGTTCGGGTGCATTGGGAGAGTCATCGATGAGCCCTTTTTGTGAGGACCGCTTTTCAGAGGGGATTCCGCCAGTAAGTTGGTGAAGCTCGGTGAGAAATGTCGGGTGCCACGAGGAGTGCCAGGTGTCACCTCAAGGTCAAGGCGACTAATGAGCGAGGCAAGCTCATTGGTGGCCGCATCCAAAGCGGAAAGAGCACCTAAGGCCATGAAAATATCAGGCCAAGTTATAGTTAAATTCCCACTATTCGTAACTCACTGTCTGAATCGTGCCGCATGCTCCTGAATCGTTCTTTCTCCGTCATTTGATCGGACGCAGGCCGGACTCTTGTCTGTCTGCGCGGCGTTGCCATTGGTCCGCTCCCTGTGGTAAAGTGTCCATTTGCCAAGTGGCTCTCAGCAGTAGGGATAGGCCTTGAAGCCGACGGGGCTAACTTCGAAGATGCTGAACGAGGCGTTTGTTCCGAGAACAGGTCTACAATTGCACGAGGGCGTCCTTCATTATAATCACGTTGTACCTCGTCAGTTCGCTGTAAAGTGCGTTCACGACGACAGGCCACTTTAACGGTCTCCAGGCGTTCCTCCACCCACTTGACAGGACCCGAGCTAGAAGAAGAGACGCGCGACTTTGCAGGCGTAAGTTTCAGGGAAGACGCTGCAGATACTGTTGAAGAGGAGCGGCCGCGATGATCAAGGGAGCTGGCATTCTCAGAACCAGCACTGTTTGGACGGGATGACCCAGCGGATGAACTGCGCATGGTCCCAAAACGGAAACCGGAAGGGAGTCCAAGACCCAAGACGCCATGCTTTCGTATTGTGGAAGACCGGATGGGGGAAGCATCAATGTTCGTTGGCACACCTGCTTCTAGGCTACCGCCGGAGAGACGCAAGGTCATCTGATCTCTACCCGAGTCCGATTTTCGTTTCTCTGTTTTCTTATTCTTCTTCGTGGCTGCAGGCTGCTTGTGCTTCTTTGTGGGTGGCATAGGGAGCGCGGTATCCTTCTCCATGGGTTTTCCGTTCGCCCAACTCGTCAATCGAGCTACTGAACGCATGGAACGCATCGCACGTAGGGCGATGGAGCCAGTCGTTGTGTTAGGGGGTGCAAGAAGGGGAGGTTCATATGTCTCCTCTGGGACAAGACAAGATATGGTTGGGACATGGGAAGCATCTTTGAGAAAATCAGAGTCTTGGAGAGGAGACTCCTCCGCCGAGGCGGACCGGACCTGGGCTGGGCGCTCTGCAGTTTTAGAGGAAGCACCGAGGATAACGCGTGAACCTAAAGAATTGAAGCGTGCCCGGGATGCCAAAGTTTCCGAAGGGGCTTCAGCTGGTGGACAACATTGTAATGAACAACCCTGTCAACAGCAATACTAGAGACACCTACCGTTCATTCGTGGATTCTCCTTCTCGACCATCTTAATATCTTTGGAGTCCTTACGACCTCTGCCAATGCTCCACCATTTCTCCTTGTCTTCGGTCTTCAGTCTGACTGTCTGGGTTGAGTCTTTGGATGGAGCGGAATTTGTGACGTCGGCCAAGGTTCCCCACTTCAACCCGCTCAGAGCGGCACGGCTTTTCTTCTTCTTGACCATCAGTACCTCGCCAACCTCGGATTGGGCGGTGGGATCCACATAGATCTCGAGGCCCTTTTTGGAAACGGAACTGGTCGCGGTGTTTCCACCTACACGGCGTACAACATCGGAAAGATCATTGTTCTCAGGTGTCTTGCTGCGTTTTCCGGTGACAAGAAGCCCTAGTTTGGATTTCTTCGGAACGAGACGCTTTCTGGGGGCTTGGGTATCTTCTTTCGGAGCAAGAGGTGTCGGGGCAAAATCGGACATAGACGGTGGAGTGGTGATTGAAGTATCGAGGAAGGGATCTCCTAAGCCTGGAGCGGCGCCTGCGGCAGTGGGAACGGCAGAAATTAGGCGGATCGTAGACACGGACTCGGGTTGCGGTGGAGTCACAAAAGTCGGGGAGAGTGTTCGTAGCTGATCTTGTGATTGCGCATGGGATCGTAAGGGTAAGGTGCTGCGCATATCTTGGAAACTGGCGGTGAAGGATGATTGGGTGCAAAACGTGATTGGAAGAGGCGTAAAGATTATTCGTTAGTAACACACGGGCGAAGGGGGGGAAAACAGCGAGCGTGGGATTGGAGCACTGCTGCCTCGGTGAAGAGGGATCCAAGAATAAAAAATCGTTGCAGATGCGAGTGAGTGAGATGCAAAAGAAATGCGTCAGCGGATGTGAGTGTAACGTTATATGCTAATGGTAATTGAAGAGCGTGAGATTAGGCCAGCTTGTTTGTCGGCTGGCTCGTGGATGGGAAAGGCCACACTGGGCCGAGGGGGGCAGATCAACCCAAAAAGAAAGGAGAGCAAGAAGAGAGTGAGCAAGCAAGAACCGATGATGCCGCTGTCTGTCCAACAACGAAACTCCAACTTCCAACTTGCTCGATTTGGACATACCCAAATACGTCGTCAAATACGCGCATACAACACGCCTATCACGTGATCGCGCTTCATGATTCCGCATTGGTTTCCAGTGCTGTGCCGCACTGCACAGCAAGCGATAAGAGCACACCCAACCAGGCGTTATTCGATATCCGGGGCCAAGTAACAACGGTTCATGATCCGATAACTTCCTCAATCAAGCGCGACTATTCAGAATCCGGACCTAGACCTGGACCGGACGAGTCGGACGACAAGGGTCAAGTGGTCAACACCGGACCCGGAGGTGAGGTGGGTCGCAGTGGTCAAAGTACTACTGTAGCATGATAGAAAGGCCGCCGAGACAAGTCGTCTGCTGAGAATAGCCGCTTCCCGCTCCTTGTTTGAGGGCGCTCAGCTGCCAGTTACTGTATGCTGTACCCACAAGTAATAATACTATGCACACTCCTCACATATAAGACCAGTCGTGTGTTTGACCCAGACTCGTTTTCACCTCTGACCACGAGTGATTCTGATTGAGTAAGCCAGATTTTAATGTTTATCGTCCCGTGAGTATCACACGAGCGTCCGTCTTATTATTTCCTAATCTGTCTGGCTCAGATTCCCGTGAGTTATGCCTTTACAGCCTGGACTACGGCCATCCATCCGTTCACAATGTCATGGTTTTGCATCCCCTGTGTTCCTAAAAGGCGACCCCACCCCGCGGATTCAGTTGGGGGGGTCCCGTCGAATCCACCGACTTCGATTCCCTCACCAGCATCGTACGTATATATCGGAATGAGGCCCTATCAGAAAATAAGCGCGTTTGTAGGATACCTGGTCAACTTCCATCACAAGGCCACATCCCTAAGTGCGTTTGCTTCATGTTGATACATGGACGAGCGCGCTGACATTTGTCCTTTGTCTATCTCTCACCGGCATCATTCTCGCTCGTTTTATCCTCCAGCAACCACAACGGGACCCGCCATGATCGCGGCTACCGCCATTCTCGCTCTAGTTCGCAGATGCCGAGCTCGCTTCAGTATGACCCAATCTTCAGTATTTATTGAGTGAATGTGTCAATTCGTCCACAGGTCTCCATCTTATCCGCAACCTCCTGGTCTCGCTCCAATGTGAGTTGACATCTGACAAATATGATAGTTGTGCCCAGCAAACTGATATCCTCATCCTCAGGGAGCAAGGCCACAGTTCTCACCCATATAGACATTCTCACTCCAGCGATCAACACAATTTCTACCCCCGTCCTCAGAATTCGCGTCGGAGCTCTCGTTCGCATAACGGAAATGGGAACTATGGCATGACTCAAGCTCCTCCTATGCACATTCCACGTGCGTACCCCCTACGTCGTTCTTACGCACCTGAGTCTAACGCAAGCACAGAGAATTCGGAGTCAGTGCCCTATGCGTCCGACCCAACGTATCCCTATGCTGGGGGGGCGGACTACCAGCCGCAATATGCACCGCAGTCTGACTATGGGCACGCGCCTCCCGCTGGAGACCCATACGTTCCTATGCCAGCTGCATCACCCGCACCAAGCGGAGCACCATACGACACCACTTCGCCGCAATATCACCCCGGCCCCGATGCGCCATATGAACCACCTGAACAGACCCGTGACCGTGCTATACCGCAAGACTCTCGCTCGCGCCTGCGCAAGCCGTTTGTATCACAAGGAATGGATGCGTCGGACCGGAGGCCTCATGATTCACGTGCCCACCACCCACTATTTCGCCACTCACGCTGCACCGGGAAAAGAAAGGCACTCTGCGTGCGCCTTTGTACCTGATTAAGCACATTTCATAAATCGCTGAACAAGTATATAGGTGGGGATTAATTATGTTGGGCAAAGGAATTCTCTACAAGGATGCGTGGATGACGCACGAAACATCTACGAGTTTCTTATGGGTTTGTCTGATGTCCGTTTGATACGGTTGTGTGTTTGACGTTGTCGAGGAACAGAACACAACTATCCCCATTCTGACATTATTGTGCTCACTGATGACAACCAAAACCCCCGCTCACAACCCACGCGAAAAAATCTCTTGGACGCGATGCGGTGGCTTGTAGAGGACGCCCAGCCCGACGACGCTTTATTCTTTCATTGTGAGTGGGCCGAAACGCCGAGTGTGCTGAATGCCGACGTTGATTTTACTGCAGATTCGGGACACGGTGGAAGGACTCGTGACATGGATGGAGATGAGGTGGATGGATACGATGAAGGTGACGTGGTTCGGCTTTAATTTCCAGTTGTAAGACTAAGAAGGGGCGACAGTCATCTTCCCAGTCGACTATCAGAAAACGGGAATCATTACCGACGATGTGATTATCTCCCGCCTCCTACTTCCTGTGACATGTATCGTTGGCTGATACTACCACCTTCAAGCTATTACATGACACGCTGGTATGCGCGAACTTACGTGGGATCAGGCGTTCCTTGACATTGACATTGACAGGTAAAAAGCCTACCGGCGGGCTGTCGACTAACTGTATGTCACTCCCACGTCCCGTAATATCTAACTGACCATTCCCGCAGGCTGTATTCGATGTAAGCGGTGACACTCTTAGCGTGAGCGTAGACTGTACTCATTCAGGATGAAGTCTTGCCATTCCGGCTCAGTTCTGGGTAAGTATTTCCCGCTTTTGACTGGACGAGACTGACGACGCGAAGACCTTGTTTTTGAGGTACTGTTTGCAATTCAGCTTGCCGATCATACGCTTCATGTTGAGCGGGTTACAGTTCCACTCTAATGGGAAACTGAAGTCGGGCCCGGTCACTCGCGCATTTCAAGAAGCGAAGACCTCGCCAGCTGATGTGGTACGCTCGGAGCCAGATCGTTTAGGAAGTCAATGAGTTCTCAAACAAAAATCCTCTAGATCTGTTTCAGTGGCTGTAAAGATTCTCAAACGAGCGCGGATGTCGTTCAAGGGGGAGTTGCCGTGGGTGCTATGAGTTATGTGGGTAGCCGTCTAGATTGCGCAAGTCTCACGCCGCTCACCTTCGATGTCTGTAGGCCTTTCTAAAGGTATTGAGTACGTAGCCCCAATCTTGCTGCCATTTCATATGAGTGACCCTATTTGCAGGGCGCAACCCCCAAATAACCTATATTGATTTATTGCGCGGCGTACGGTGCGTGTCGATGTCTTGGCACCAATTCATGTATTGTACTCACAGTACTTGGTTCGCATAGCGAGATCCTCAAGAAGAAGTACAGCCAAAAGCCTCAATTATCGGCCACGCACAAAGTCGTAAGTCACAGACTGGTTTCTCTTTCGATACTCATCCCCTCGTCTTCCCAGGATAAAAACCTACGTTTCGTCATGTAACCGGACCGTGACAAAGTTATACTAGGTCATTGTGGTCTATCGATTATTTTCTTTGTTGTCCGTCTATCTTGTAGTCTGTGTCCTCTAGTTAAAGTATACCGATACCTTCTCGATGCTGAAAGGTATCATTATTCCGACAAATGACACGCAGAAGCAATCTTCTGGATTGGGTTGAGATCAATGGCGCAGGCGGGAGATACGAAAAGTAAAAGATGACAACTCAATAAAACAGACTCCCTGGCGGGGAGTCGAACCCCGCTCTCGCGCGGCCAGAGAAATGACAGGCGCGTGTACTAATCCGATATACTACCAGGGATTAATATATTGATCAAGTATTCCTTATATAAGCTAGAATCTAAATGCTGGGACCCTGTCGAAGACTGCCGCAGGAATCAGTCAGATCGCCAGCTGTATCTTGTGCTAAATATTTCAATCACAAATTGACGTCAAGAATTTCCGTATACAACTGTTTTGGATCTTGCCATCTTTTTCTACAAGAGCGTTCGACGATCGTGATCGTGTATACGTGATGCGGATGCAAATGTAACCCGAATGACACGTGACTGGGCGACGCGTGTGGCAGTTGCGCGTTTTTCTCTCGTCACGGCTCGCGACTTGTTTCACCAAAGGGTGATAATAACGGTGCAGAATTGTCGGGTCAACGTAGCACCTGCTCAAGCCTCCGGCTCTCAATGCAGTCAAACCTTCGCTATCCAAAAGTCAATGGTGCCTGATATCTTCTTCACACGACCAACTGTCTCCGCTAACTGTGATGCCATTTGTTAAAGGCTATCGGCTGATACAGCAAGTCGGTGGCGGCGGCTTCTCCACGTGTGTTCGTTCACAAAGGTGAAACGGGGGATAGAGGTCGATGATGTTCTACCTCTTAGGGTATTTCAAGCTGTCAATACCCAGGACAATGGCGTCGCCGCCTGTAAGGTGATCGCATTGACGCCAAAGACTACTCAAGCCGATCGAAAGGCAATAGACAAAGAGATGCGCGTCCACGCAGCCCTCAAGCATACGAACGTCCTTGAGTTCCTGACTGCAGTTGTCGTGGAGCCAGGCACAGGGTCGCCGTACGTCCCAGCGATCTACATGCTCCTCGAGTTTGCGGCCGCCGGCGACCTCTTTGACAAGATCGGTACCCTCGCTTTCGATCTACGCCAGACTTGATGTATACTGACTAAATCACCAAAGCTCCTGACAGCGGAGTTAAGGAAGACGTGGCTCACGTATTTTTCCTCCAACTCCTCGCCGGTTTGGTGACCTTTTTATCATCACTCTCCTCGTGCCCGGCAAGACGATCGCTGACTTCTACCCCGAAAACGCTACTCAGACTTATGTTCATTCGGAGGGCGTATGTCATCGGGATCTCAAGCCCGAAAACGTTCTCCTTGATGCCGCAGGGACACTCAAGATATCCGACTTCGGTCTTTGCTCGGTGTACAAACTGAAAGAGTCGGGCCGGACACGAATGCTTACTGAAAGATGTGGTAGTCTACCATACGTCGCGCCAGAGGTGCGTTTTTGGGGCAATCTTGTTATTCACCAAACCTGATCCAAGAGTGTAGCTGAACACAGACACACCCTATGCCGCGGAGCCTATTGATGTTTGGGGAGTTGGTGTCATACTCTTTACCATGGTTGCTGGGAGTGCGTAGGACCTTCCGCTACCGAGGAGGGGTGATATCTCATCCAACATCCAAGATACCCCCTGGGATGAGCCAACAGAACGCAGTTACGAGTTTAGCCGTTATGTTGCAGGCACATTCATCGATGACGCCCCGTGGAACGATATACCTGCGCCCCTGTTCTGTTCGTCGTTCATACCGATGCCCTTTCTTAGCTCACTCACGCGCCCTTGGTTAGCTCTGATCACAGGGTTACTCACCATCAATCCGCAGGATCGCATGACCATTGCGGATGCATTTCAGCACCCTTGGGTGCTCACGTATGTTCGACATCGTGTTATCAAAGGTTGTCTTGGTGTTTATCTTCCGTTGACAGACAAAGCCAACTGGCATCCCAGGGTCCCGTGGCACTGGCGGAGAGACTCACACAGTCTCTCCGTGATGCAGGCGATCTCGACACGATAGAGATCAATATCCAGTCGTATGTTGTCACGTCCAAACACGTCGTGTGTGCATCTCTCGATCCAAGCGCTACAGAGAATCATCCACCCCTCGGGACGAGGACGAAATCATGCTTTCTGCGACACGCGGCTCTCAGTTTACCCAATCCCTCATGCTCTTCGTTCGTCTATCCCACTTTTCGTGACACAAGCCACAATCCATTCCCTCTCACAATGCTGTAGTCGCAGACTCAGGGCGGCACGCGCTACACACCGAACCTCACGCGTTTCTGGGCGTCCCTAGAGCCACCGGAACTATTGTCCGCTATCCAAAGTGCCCTGGAAGCGCAGGGTGTCCGTGCCGTGCAAGCAGGAAACGGGCCATATAACGAGCTGCGTTCCCGCATTGGCGGGTTAGATCACCGTCGTGTGCCGTTCAGAGGTTGGGTGAACGTTGAAACTTTCTCCTCCCCAGAGGATCCGGATCTGCACAGCTTCTGCAGCATGCAACGTGATCAGGTAATTAAGTTATTCGCCTCTACCAACGCCATATGCTGACGTATTGCCGATGTGAACCATAAAGGGCGATCCCATATCATGGCGGAGGATGTTCAGGGCTGTTGTGAAATCACAGCAAGTCACGCAATATGTCGCCCGTCGGGGAGCCAGAGCATCGTGAGCGAATCTTTTTCAGCACTATCAAACAACCGATGTGGTCGTGCGCTGCGGCAAGTCTTCTTATCTTTGGTAATCGATAGAGGGATTTTTTTGGATGCTAGTATATTCACCATATAATACAAATCATTGGTCAATGTCTTTCAATACCTGGTACCCCGAACGGTGTTGACGGTCATGGCGTGACTGATCTTTGCAAGGTCCTCAGCTGTCAGCTCAATATTAGCTGCCGTACAATTCTCAAGGGTGCGTTTGGCATTTCTATGAATGCGTAGGAGAGCAACTCGTCAAAGGTGTGGTGACATGGTACGCCATGGGGACTCACGAGCTGCCTGGGATGGGTATGACCTTTGGCCCTAAAGATGCCACCCAAGCTATGCACAATTGGGCTGCCGTAATACCATTGTCAGTGGCGACGGCTTCGAGCGCTGAAACGAGGGCGAGATTGTGATTGAAGTTCTATGAGGGACGGTCGGTAAGAAATTGCACGAGATGGCAACAATGCTGTGGGTCACATCTCTTTGAAACCGACTAAACTGGCGTAGCAAGTTGTCCGCTAAGGGTAGAGTTAGTATTCTACTGAGGAGCCCAGCGGAAACCACGTACATTCGAGGTCGTTGTAAGACTTCCATTTTCCAGTTAAGAAGCCATGGCCGAGAGGACTGGGGATAGAATGGGTACGTGACAAGTGGGCTAGTGACAGAGTACGCACGAGTATGCGATGACGGCGATGCCGAGCTCTTCACACGTCGATATGACTGCAACGTACGGATGAAACCGAGGGCCAATGACAGGTAAGATGTATACCAACCGTCTTTGGTCTCCTGGGTGTAGCTCCAGGGGCTGACCTCGATTTCAACTGCGGCGATGGGGTGTCCCTAAGGAGCACTATCAATGGAAAAACTCTCGATGACAAGGAGCGTGTTCACTCACTTTGTGCGCCTGACGGACATGTTCCGCACGGACCTCAGAAAGGCCAATATGGTCGAATTTGCCTTGGGCGATAAACTTGGCCATGATGCGCGCGCTCTGATCGAGGGGCACGCCATGAATGATGCGTGCGGGCTCAAACAGGTCGAGTTTCTTGGTCCCACGGAGCTTGGCGAGGATAAAGTCGACCTTGCGTTCAAGCTGTGCCTCCCTGCAGCTGACATCTTAACAGCCATTCCGGACGATAGCTGTAGAGAACGCACAGGTCACCATATGGATCGAATGATATGCTGCACTATGCCGAATTTCTGCATCAAGACACGCGCTGGCACTCAAAAGCGGAATTGCTCACCTTCACAGAGAGGAACGCCTTGTCCGTGTAGGCAGGGTACCGCTCGAAGAAGCGCGCGAGAAGCTCGAGGTTGGCACTTGGGGGATTGAGCCCATAGAACTCGCCTGTGCGTCATGAATGGAGGCATTGAGAGGGCCAAATGGATTTGAATAGAACCGTTTGTGTACGCACCGCTGTTGAGAAACATTTTCGCACCCGGAGGGAGGCTATCCATTCCAGCTTTCAGTGACGCGAACGCTTCTTCATCAGAGACCGCTGGATCACGCCAGCTAGGGAAAACATATCGATGC
>Ga0307510_10002463_pt1 | contig 21035 bp, 21 predicted proteins | sample 12_EM_MG_FD_207224 | JGI IMG/M metagenome (GOLD analysis project Ga0307510, IMG submission 207224) | Populus trichocarpa ectomycorrhiza microbial communities from riparian zone in the Pacific Northwest, United States - 12_EM | ecosystem: Host-associated > Plants > Roots > Unclassified | place... | reverse complement strand
ACCTCCGCCGCGACCACGCCTTCGATCGCGCCGATCTTCTCGACCTCGCAGCGCACGACATCGCCCACTTTCAGAAAACGCGGCGGTCCGGCCGAGCCGCCGGTGCCGAACGGCGTGCCGGTGGCGATGACATCGCCGGGCTCGAGCGTGAAGACGGTCGAGAGATAGGCGATCTGCTCCCAGCAATCGTTGATCATCTCGCTGGTCGATCCGTCCTGCCGAATCTCGCCATTGACGGTGCAGGTGATCCGCAGGTCGTGCGGGTCGCCGATCTCGTCCGGCGTGACGATCCAGGGGCCGAGCGGACCGTGTCCGTCCCAGGCCTTGCCGAGCATGATCGTCGGGCTGCGCTTCTGCCAGTCGCGCACGCTGATGTCGTTGCACACGGTGTACCCAGCGACGACCGAGGGCGTATCGGCGACGCTGACCCGGCGGCAGCGCGTACCGATGACAATCGCCAGTTCGGCCTCATAATCCAGCTCGGAGGATTCGGGCGGCATGGGGATCGGATCATATGGCCCGTTGGTCGCGGTCGGCAGCTTGGTGAACCAGCGTTGGTGGACCGGCGGGACATAATCGGGATTGGCCGCCAGCACCTCGTTGATGTGGCTCTGATAATTGGCGGCGATGGCGAGATATTTCTGCGGCCGGGTGACCGGGGAGAGCAGATGTACCGCGGCCAGCGGGTGGCGCGGCGCGCTGGCCGACAGGGCGCTTGCCCGCGCCATGCCATCGGCGCCGAGCGCGAGGAACGCCTCCATCATCGGAGGCAAAGCGCCCCCGGCCGCGATATCGGCGATCTCATCGTCCAGCACCACGCCGATCGAGCGGCGCCCACCAATCTCGAAACTCGCCAGCTTCATCGTGCAAGCTTCTCGACCAACTCGGCGCGGAACGCCTCGGCGCTGCGGTAGGTCGGGTTGGCCAGCGAGGCGCGCTCGGTATTAGCGTAGATCTCTTCGTCGCTCAGCGAGAAGTCGATCGGCGTCCCGTAAGGCTGGCTGACATGCCAGGGCGTATGGACATAGGTCTCGATCGTGTTGTCCTCGGGATCCTTGAAATAGACGGTCCAGCTATTGCCATGGTCGAGCGTCCACACCTTGCCGACGCGCGGATCATTGGTTGCCTTCTCATAGACCCGACGGAGCTGCGCGAAGTCGTCGAGCAGGAAGGAAATCTGCGCCACGGTCGACGCGCTGTCGGGTGCGCGGCCCCAGGCGAGCAACAACTGGTGATGCTCGTCGGGCGACATGGTCATGAAGCGGATCGGCTTTTCATCCATGCGCTCGTCGGTGACGACGAAGCCGAAGAAGGAGGTGTAGAAATCGGTCATCACATCGATGTCGATGACATGGATGCCGACATGGTTGAGCGAATAGTTGATGCGGCTCATGACGCGCCGGCCTCCATGTTGATCGGGTTGGGTCGCCCGACGATGATCGGGTTGATGTAAAGCTCGAGCAGCGCGAGCGCGGCGTCGAGCGCGCGATCACCGGCGCCCGTGGCGAAGACGTAGCGGTCGGGCCGGACGATCGCCCAGCGTGCCTCGTGCGCCTCAAGCCAGGCATCGAGACGGCCATCGGCATCCTCGCACGCACCCGGCGCTAGACGGACGATGTGGCCGCCGAGAAGGTTCCAGACGATCGGCAGCGGGGAAAGCCCGTCGCGCGTGATCAGCGTAAAGCGGCCGGCGAGCAGCGTATCGATATGCCGTTCGCCGACCTCTCCCCCTTTTACCACGAATTCGGGCAGGCGCTCGCCGCCGCTTGCCGGATCGATCATCCCGGCGCGGAGCGGTGGCACGACATCGGTCATCGCGACGCTGCCGGTGCGCTCGCGCTCGGCGGCACGGAAGCTCGTGTCTCGCGCCAGCGCCTCGGCGCGGTCGAGCTTGCACACCTCGCCACCGGCGGCGACCGAGGCGGCGATGATCGACCTGACATGCGGTTCGCGCTCGGCCTGATAACTGTCGAGGATCGCCGGATCGGCGACCTCGCCGCGCACCAGCATCAGTTTCCAGATCAGCTGCGCGACGTCGCGGATGCCGTGGCACATGCCCTGGCCGAAGAAAGGCGGTGTCTGGTGCGCTGCGTCGCCGAGCAGGAACACCCTGCCCTGCCGCCATTGCTCGGCCACAAGCGCGCGGAACCGGTAGACCGCGGTGCGGATGATCGTCACGTCGGCGGGATCGACCCATTTGGCGAGTTGGGGCTTCAACCAGGTGTCGGTCACCACCTCCTCGTCATGCTCGCCGGGGAGCAGCATATATTCCCAGCGGCGGTGCGTGCCACACCCCGGGATCAGTGTCGCCGGCCGCTCGGGATCGCACACCATCAGCGAGAAGCGCCCGTCGCGCACTTCGTCGGGAATGTCGTGATCGGCCGGCCAGCGCATCGCGCCGGTCACGTCGGTATCGACCACCAGCCAGCGTTCCTCGAACCCGATATCGTCGAGCGCGATGCCGAGCGCCTTGCGCACGCTGCTGCTCGCGCCATCGCAGGCGAACAGATGATCGGCCTCGGCGCGCCAAGATCCCTCCCGCCCGGCAATCGTCAGCATCACGCCACGATCGTCCTGCGTCACCGCCTCGACCGAGGCGCCCGTCACCACGGTGACATTGGAGAAGCGCGACAGCCCGGTGCGCAGGATCGCCTCGAGCTGGGGCTGATAGAACAGGTTGCTGGGGAACCAGACCTTGTCATGCGCGCGGGGATGGGCGCGGAAGGTGCGGATCGGCGCGCGGTCGGCACCGAGATAGACCGAGCCACCGAGCGGCTTGGTCACGGCCGCAATCTCGTCGGCCAGGCCGATCGCGGCGAACACCCGCATGATCTCGGCATCGAACACGATCGCGCGGGGTTTATCATAGGGCTGCTCTCCTTTCTCGACGACCAGCGTGCGCAAGCCCGCCGCGCCGGCGAGATTCGCGGCGACCGCGCCGACCGGGCCGAGCCCGGCGACAATCAGATCGTATCGCCTCGCGTCGCGCCCCATTGCCCCTGCTCACCCCTCTTGGTCGCGCGCCCTGTTGCTCGCTTGTCCGGTCGCTAACCCCCGCTGACTTGAGTGACAAAGAGCATTGGAGCCATTTTCGATAACTGTTGATTATCAGTCCGCCACGGCCTCCTGCCCGGGCAGCTTAAGGCATTCCTCCCGGATGATCGCCATCGTCGCGCGCGCGCCGGGCAGCAACGTGCTGCCCTCGCGGAAGGCCAGACCGACCTGCTCGCGTGGGAACGGGAAATCGACATCGAGCGGCACCAATCCGGTCTCGCGCGCGCTGAACAGCGTCGACGGCACGACCGTGACGAGATCAGTCGCGCGCACCACCGCGTCGAAGAAGATCACCGTGCTGACCTCGATCGCGCCGGTCGGCGGCGGCATGCCGGCGTCGAGAAAGGCGCGGTTGATGATCGCGCGGTGCGACGGCGGATAGTCCGGGATCAACCACGGATAACGCGACAGATCGGCCAGGGTCAGGGCCTTTTGCCCGGCGAGCGGATGCCCCTCGCGCACCGCGACGCGCGGGCCGGTACGCACCAGCGGCTCGAAGGTCAGACCCATCGGCGGGGTCTCGTCGGGCAGCAGCAGCAAGGCGAAATCCAGTTCGCCGTCGAACAGCGCCGCGGTCAGTTCGGCCGAGAAGGCGATGCGCAGCTTGAGCTTCAGCCCGGGCAATGTCTCCATCACCTCGCGCGCGACCTGCGCCATCACCCCGCTCATCGTCGGGATCACCCCGATCACGATCAGGCCGCGCGTCATGCCGCGCATCGCATCGATCTCGGCCACAGCGCGGCGCACCTCGCTGTCGATCATCTTGGCATAGCGGAACAGCGTGTCGCCGAACGGCGTCGGCACCACGCCGCGCGGCCGGCGGTCGAGCAATTTGACCCCGAGTTGCGCCTCGAGATTGTTGATCGCCTTGCTCAGCGCGGGCTGCGAGACATGCACCGCCTCCGCGGCCGCGTGCATCGTCTTGTTTTCGACGCAGGCCACGAAATAGCGCATCAGCCGGAGGTCCATGGCATCCTCTCCCGTTCACCGGCGCGTCGTTACGCCGCCCGTTAATAATGAGAGGCGGTGCGTGATTCCGCAATCCGCGATAACCAGATGGAATTGCTTCGCGCCCAAGTTTCAATTTCACCCCTGCCACGCCCCGGCCAAAGAGCGAGCAACGAAAAGAAACCGATATGGAGGGGAATATGGCTCGCTACGGCACCCGCAAACTCACCGCGCTCGCCCTGCGCTACACCGTCGGCGCGGGGGCGCTGGCACTGGCCATGGGACAGGCCGAGGCACAGCAGGCGCCGGCCGCGCCGCCTGCCGCCGCACCCGCCGACAATGGCGACCAGGCCGACATCATCGTCACCGCGCAGAAGCGCGACGAGCGGCTACAGGATGTGCCGATCGCGATCAGCGTGGTCTCGCCGGCGGTCCTGCAGAGCACCAACGCGCGCAACTTCGCCGAGTTGCAGGGTGTCGTTCCCGGCGTTTATTTCGCCGGCAATTCGGGCGGTGGGCGCACCTATATAACGCTCCGCGGCGCCACCGGCCTCGCGCTCAATACCGGCGACGAGCCGGTCGCCATCTATATGGACGATGTTTATCTCGCGCGCGGCGTGACGATCGGCATGTCCGACCTGCTCGACCTCGGCGGAATCGAGATCGTGCGCGGCCCGCAAGGCACGCTGCAGGGCCGAAACGCCACCGCCGGCGCGATCCTGATCCGCAGCGCCGACCCGACGCATGATTTCTCCGGCCGGGCATCGGCCAGCATCGCCTCACCCAGCGAGTTTCGCGCCCAGGCGGCGGTCTCCGGTCCGCTCGGCGGCGGCTTCGGCGCGCGGCTGACGGGCGGTTACGTCACCGAGCGCGGCTGGGCCTATAACCCGTTTACCGGCAAGCATATCGGCGGCTCCGAAAGCTACCAGCTGCGCGGTGTGCTGACCAACGACTCCGGCCCTTTCTCGATGCGCATTGTCGGCGATTATTCCTGGACCGAAAACCAGCCGGCGATCTTCCGCTATGCCGCGACGACCTTTGCCGCCGGCACCGGCGCGCTGGTCCCGGCCGGCACCGCCACGCCCAACACCCCGCTCGACCCGGTGACCCGCGACCTGATCTTCAACCAGAACCGTATCTCGCTGAACCCGGGCACCGACACGATCGTCAGCACCGGCGGCGTGTCGGCCAAGTTCAGCTATGATCTGGGCGGCGTCGATCTGATCTCGGTCACCGGCTACCGCGAATCCTGGGTACGCGGCACCAACGATTCCGACGGTCTCGACGTGGCCAAGATGGGCTACAATCACAATGACGACCACAGCAACCAGTTCAGCCAGGAAGTGCGGCTGCAATCGTCCGGGCACAGTGCCTTTTCCTGGATCCTCGGCGCCTATTATTTCCAGGAGAACCAAGCCTATACCGACGACATCTACAATCTGAAATTCTCGCTGCCGACCAATGGCGTGACGCGCTACACCGGCACGCAGCGCACCCGCTCCTATGCCGGCTTCGCCGATGCGACCTATCGCATCACCGATCAGTTCTCGGTGATCGGCGGCATCCGCTACACCGAGGACCACAAGCTCCTCAACTCGAACATCATCGCCACCAACCTCGACACCAATGTGTCGACGACGACGCCCTATTCGCCGGCCGAGGCGAAGTGGACCGACTGGTCGTATCGCGGCAAGCTGGTCTACAAACCCACTGCCGACCTGATGTTCTTCCTCGGCTACGGCAAGGGCTTCCGCGCCGGCGGCTACAACCCGTTCGCGGTGCAGGTGCCCTATGCGCCGGAAACCAACAAATCCTGGGAGATCGGCGCCAAGGGCGATTTGTTCGACCGGCGGCTGAGCTTCGCGCTGGCGGCCTATCGCAACAACTACGCCAACCTTCAGCTCCGCGCCGGCGTGCCGACCGGCGGCGCGATCATCACCAATGCCGCCGAGGCGCTGATCAAAGGCGTCGAGCTCGAACTGACCGCGCGGCCGACCGATCATACCCGCCTGACCGGCAACATCGCCTATACCGATGCGCGCTTCACCAGCTTCCCGACCGCGCGCAACACGCTCGACCAGCCGGTCGACGCCTCGGGCAATGTCCTGCCGCGCACCCCGAAATGGCAGTTCTTCGTCGGCGCCGAGCAGGACGTGTCGCTGTCGGACTTGCTGATGCTAACCGGCGAGGTCAATTACCGCTGGCGCGGGCGGATCTACTTCTTCTTCACCGACCAGACCGCCCAGCCCTGGCAGGACGGCCCGGGCGACGAGCTGGGCGCACGGATTTCGATCCGCCCGGTCGGCGACAAGTGGAAGTTCTCGATCTACGGCACCAACCTGACCAATTCGCGGATCATCAACACCGCGGCGGTGACGTTCAGCTATCCCCAGGTCGGCCTCAACAAGCCGCGCACGATCGGAGCTTCGGCCGAGTTCAAGTTCTGAAAGTTCTGATAAGGGTAGTCGCGTGACAGAGAGTGGCGGAACCGCGGCGAACGAGTTTCGTACGCATTGGCGGGCGCTGCTCGGCTGCACCATCGCGGCGTCGATCGGCACGATCGGGTTGCAGGCCTATACCAGCGGCGCGTTCGTGCCGGCGCTGGGGCGCGATGTCGGTTACACCAAGGAGCAGCTGTCGCTGGCGACGCTGATCCTGTCGGCGACGGTGGCGATCTGCGCGCCGATCGCGGGCACGCTGATGGACCGGTACGGCGCGGTCAGGATCATCGCCTTCGCGGTGGCCGGCGAGGCGGCGGCGTTCGCGCTCCTCGCCATCGCCCCGGCCGGCTTCCCGCTCTACGCCGGACTGATCGTGCTGCTCGCCCTGCTCGGCGTCGGCACCACCCCGCCGGGCTTCGCGCGGATCATCACCGCGCGCTTCGATGCCGGGCGCGGCCTGGCGCTGGGCTGCATGATCAGCGGGCTCGGCATCATGGCGATCAGCGGGCCGATCTGGGCGACCTGGGTGATCCAGCTGGGCGGCTGGCGCGCGGGTTATGGCGTGATCGCCGGCCTGGTGCTGCTGCTCGGCGGCGGCGGGTTGCTGCTGGTGCATGATGATCGCGCTGCGCATCCCATGACACCGGTTCGCAGCGCGGCGGATGCGGCGGGCGATCGTTCTGCCCTGCGCCGCCCGCTGTTCTGGATCATGCTTGCCGGCTTCGTCGCGCCCGCGCTGTTCGGCGGCGGTTACCTGCTTCACCTGATCAGCCTGCTCGCCGAGCGCGGCATCGCCTCCGCCACCGCCGCCCGGGTCCAGTCGCTGGTCGGCGTCGCGGTGCTGTGCGGCCGGCTCGGCTCGGGCTGGGCGCTCGATCGTTTCCCCGCGCCGCGCGTCGCCGCTGTCGCTTTCACCGTCTCGGCGCTGGGCTGCGCGCTGCTGCTGCAATCCAACCTTGCGCTGATGAGCGTCGCCGCGCTGGCGATCGGCCTGACGATCGGCGCCGAGCTCGACATCCTCGCTTACTTCGTCTCGCGCTATTTCGGCCTGGCCGGCTTCGGCCGGCTCTACGGCCTGGCCTATGGCTGCCTGATCATCGCTGGCGGCACCAGCCCGGTGCTGATCGCCTGGCTGGCGCAGCTGGGCGGTTATCCGCTGGCGCTGATCGTCTCGACCATCGGCACCATCGCCGGCGCGCTGATCCTGCTTTTGCTGCCCGATCCGCGCAAGGTTGCCGCGCGTGCCTGACATGGCGGGCAAGGTCGCGCTGGTCACCGGCGGCGCCTCGGGTATCGGCGCGGCGACCGCCCGCCTGCTCGCCGTGCGCGGCGCGTTCGTCTGGTTCGCCGATCTCCGTGCGGCAGCATGCGACCTCGCACGCGCGGACATTGCCGCCAGCAACACGATCGCGCTGGATGTACGTGACCCGGCCGACTGGCACGCCGCCGAAGCGCGGATCGGCCCGATCGATATCCTGATCAACGCCGCCGGCATCAGCCGCACGACTAACCCCGCCGCCATCGCCGAGGTCGCATTGGAAGATTGGCGCGCGATCTTCGCGGTCAATGTCGAAGGCACGCTGCTCGGCTGCCAGACCGCGATGCGGCTGATGGCGCGGGAGGGCGGCGCGATCGTCAACATCGCCTCGACCGCCGGCATCGCGCCCAGCGCCACGCTCGGCGCCTATGGCGCGTCCAAGGCGGCGGTGGCGCAGATGACGCGCAGTGTCGCGGCGGCTTGCGCGACGCAAGGGCTAGCGATCCGTTGCAACGCGGTCCAGCCCGGCATGGCCGAGACGCCGATGACGGCCGCGATGACCGATGACTATCGCCGCGCCTGGGAGGCACAGATCCCCGCCCATCGCTTCGCCCGCGCCGAAGAGGTCGCACAAGCCATCTGCTTCCTCGCCAGCGATGCGGCGAGTTATATCAATGGCGAGGCTCTGCTGGTCGATGGCGGCCTGATGAACCGCGCGGTGGTCAGCTAGCGGGCTTAGCCAGCATCAGCGCCTGGCGCATCGTACGACAGACGATCTCGTCGCGCTGGTTGAAACCGAGATGCTCGAAGGTGACGATCCCCTGCCCCGGGCGCGAGGCGGACGGGCGCAGTGCCTTGACCTCGGTCTCGACATGGATCGTGTCGCCGGCGAACACCGGCTTGGGGAACAGGGTCTCGGTCATGCCGAGATTGGCGACGGTCGTGCCGAAGGTCGTGTCCTGTATACTCAGCCCAATCACCAACCCCAGCGTGAACAGCGAGTTCATCAGCGGTTTGCCGAATTCGGTCGTCGCGGCATAGGCATGGTCGATATGCAGCGCCGCCGGATTGAAGGTCAGCGACGAGAACAGCATATTGTCCATGTCAGTCACGGTGCGCCGGATCTCGTGCACGAAACGCTGCCCGACCGTGAACTGCTCGAAATACAAACCCGCCATCGTCGTTCCTGCCTCAGCCCTGATTGTCGCAGCGACTGCGGCAAACCCGGGCGATCGTCAATGTCGCGAGCGGCCACCCAGCGTGACCATCGCCGACAGGCCCGCCGCCACCGCCATCGCCGCGCCGATCAACGCCGCAATGTGGAACGCGCCGACCAGCGCAGCGCCAGTCTTGCCGATCACCGCGCCGACCAAAGCCGTCGCAATCAACCCGCCGGTGCGCGCGATCGCGCTGTTGAAACCCGAGGCGGTGCCGGTGTGCGTGGCCTCGACCGACGACAGCACCGCCGTGGTGAGCGGCGCCACCGCGCCGGCCATGCCGAGCGCGATGACCAGCATGCCGGGGAACACGCCCCACCAATAACCGGCCTGTGGGTCGGCGCGCGCCAGCAGCGCAAAGCCGCAGCCCGCGACGATCGGCCCGATCGACAGCGGCCAGCGCGGTCCGATGCGCTCGCTCAGCCGCCCCGCCGCGCGCGACGCCGCGCCAATCACCACCGGAAAAGGCAGCAGCGCCATACCGGCGGCGAGCGGGGTATAACCTCCGGCGACGATCAGCAGGAACGGCAGCAGCACGAGCAACCCGCCAAGCGCGCCGTAAAGCAGGAAGGTCAGCAGCGTCAGGCCGACGAAGGGTGCGGAAGCGAACATCGCGAACGGCATCATCGCGGCGTCGCGCCGGCGGTGCTCGACCAGCAGAAATGCGGCCAGTGCGACGAGACCCGCCACAAGGCCGATCCATGCCACGCCGGTCATATGGTAGCTCGCCGACCAAAGGGTCAGCGACCAGGTCAACGCGCCGAGCGCGATCGTCGCCAGTGCCGCGCCGGGCCAGTCGAGCGGCTGCTTCCCTTCCGCATTCTCGCCGACGAAGCGCAGCGCGATGACGATCGCCGCCGCGGCGACCGGCACGTTGAGATAGAAGATCGCGCGCCACCCGACAGCGCCGACCAGCCACCCGCCGAGCGGCGGGCCGATCGCGCCGGCGATCGCGCCGACCGCCGCCCAGGTGCCGATCGCGCGACCGCGCGCCTCGCCCGAAAAGGCGTTGCCGAGGATCGCCAGGCTGTTCGGCATCAGCATCGCCGCGCCGACGCCCTGCAGCGCGCGCGCCGGCAACAGGACCCCCAGGCTCGGCGCCCAGGCGCAGGCGACAGAGGCCAGCGCGAACAGCGCGATGCCCCCGACCAGCATCCGCCGCCGCCCGAAATGGTCGCCCATGGCGCCGCCGAGCAGCAACAGCGCCGATAATGGCAGCAGATAGGCGTTGATCGTCCATTGCAGGTCGGCCGCCCCCGCGCCGTAGCTCTTGCCGATCGCCGGCAGGGCGACATTCACCACCGAGCCGTCGATAAAGGCGAGGCTGGAAGCGAGGATCGTCGCCAGCAGCACCCAATTGCCATGCCGCGCCGACCCGGGTGGTGCGGCATGCGCGACAATCTGGTCGCAGGGCATAGGATGGGCAGTCACGCGCTCTTTTAAGCAGATCGCCGGCGCCCGCGATACCGGGGCGTCACGCCCCGGGGCGGCTTTCGGCGATCTCGCGCGCGATGGCGAGCCGTTCGAACGTGCTGTTCGCCGAGCGCGCCAACGTGTCGAGCAGCGCCAGCGCATCCGGTTCGGCCGGATTTTCCTTCGCCCAATAAACGCCAAGCGCGGCAACCGGGTCGCCGATGCCGAGCGGGAACATCGCCATGCCGACGACGAAGGTCGGCCGATAGAGATCGTGCGGCACGCGTGCGTCTTGATAAATATCGGGGATGTAGATCGGCCGACGCTCGATCATCGCGAGACCGGAAATGCACTGTTCGATCGGGAAGCGCCGCCCGGTCCATAGCGGCGCGACGGCATCCTCGCCGGCATAGACGATTTCGGCGCCGTCGCGGCGCACCACGGTAACGCCATCAGCGCAGCCGATCGCCCGGGCGTGCGCGCGCAACACCTCGAGCGCAGCCTCGATCGACGTGGCCCGCCCGAGAAGTTCGAGCGCCTCGGACATCAGTTTCCAGCGATTGAACCGGATCATCGGTATGCGACACCTTCCGACGCGGCGGACTAATCTCAAATCGTAAAACAACTACACCGCAGGGGAATGTGGCCCTGAACCCGCGGCTATGGATAGAGCCTGATCGCGATATGGCTGGGGTCCAACTCTACGGTGCCCATTGGTCCAACTAGGCGGTGCCCATCACCTGCACGGCGAAGCGCTCCATTTCCTCGGCCTGCGGGCTCATCTGCAGCAGCAGCAGGTCGAGCCCGGCGCCTTCATAATCGGCGATGCGCTGGCGCACCTGCTCGGGCGTGCCGACCAGATTGGGGCGCAGGCCCCGGTTCGACACCGAATATTCCTGGATCTTCAACTCGCGTTCGAGCTGGGTGCCCGACAGCCACTGGTCGAAATTGGCGTAGCCCGCAGGCAGCTCACTCACCGTGGTGATACGCTCCAGCTCGCGCTGCGCCTCGGCCTCGCTGTCGCGGACGATGGCATAGGCCGCCATGCCATATTGCATCGGCGTGCCCCCGGCGGCTTCGCGCCGCGCCGCCATGTCGGCAATCTTGGGCGCGATCGCCTCGACCGGATCGCCATGCATGACATAAGCGTCGCACTGGCCGACGATCATCGCCTTGGCCTTGTCGCTCTCGCCCCCGGCATAAACCGTCGGGCGTTTCACTGGCTTGGGCGAGCAGATCGCTTCCTCGGTTGTGTAGAACTGGCCGGTGAAGCTGAACCGCTCCTGCGTCCACAGCCCGTCGACCACCGTCAACCATTCCTCGGTGCGGGCATAACGATCGTCATGCTGGTCGAACTGCAACCCATATTGCCGCGCCTCGTCGGCCCACCAGGACGACACCACGTTGAGCGCGAGCCGCCCGCCCGAGATGCGATCGATGTTCGCCGCCGCCTTGGCGAACAGCGCCGGGTGATGGAAATTGGGCCGCACCGCGACCATCAGCTCGAGCTTCTCGGTCACCGCGGCGAGCGCCGCGGCGGTCGACCAGGCGTCGAGTGCGGGCTGCTCGACGCCCTTGATGTCGTTGAGATTGAGTTCGGCGATCAGCGTCAGGTCATAACCCCAACGCTCGGCATTCTGCGTCAGACGCTTGGTATAATCCCAGCTTGCGTCCATCTTCTCGTCGGGCACATTGCGCAGCCAGCCGCCAAACACCGGCATCCAGTAACCGTAACGCATCAGTGGCTCGCCCCTTCGATCACGCTCTCGAGATAGTCGACCAGCCGGTCATGCGGCTCCCAGCCCAGCACGTCGAGCGGCTTCGCGACGAAGTTGGACAGCGCGTTGATGTCGTAGAAACGCGGCGTCCCGTCGCGATCATCGATCATCACCTCGACCCCGCCGACATCCATGTTCATTGCCCGGGCGATCCGCTCGGCCGCATCGACCAGATGCGGTGCTGGCGTCGTCGCGGTCATGATGATCGCGGTGCCGGGCACCTGGCAGGCGTCGGCCGGGCACAGGTCGAACGCGCCACCCCCGGCAATATCGATGGCGTAGAGGAATTTACGGTCGAGCGTCTCGATGCGGGTGATCGTGCCGTCGCGTGCCGGCACATAATCCTGCACCAGCAACACGCCGTCGACGCTGGTGGGCAGGAACTTGTCGTCGACCGCCTCGCGCAATTGCTCCGCGCTGTCGTAGCGCATGATCCCGGCGCCGGCCCCGCCGATATTGGCCTTGAGCACCAGCGGAAAGCCGATCGCTTCGCCCGCCGCGATAATGTCGGCCGCGCGGTGCACCACCCGCGTCGCCGGGATGGCCAGCCCAAGGCTTGATATCAGCGACAATTGCCGCGCCTTGGAGGCGTCGATCGCCATCACATCGGCACCGTTGATGACCCGCGCGCCGGCCCGCCGCCAATGGTCGAGCATCGCCATCGCATCGAAGATCGGATGCTCGTCGGCGCGCAGGAAACTCGACATGGCGATGCGGTTGAACACCACCGGCGCGGGGGCCGAAACCACCGACGGATCCCAATTCCCTTCCGGCTTCAGGTCGAGATGCGGGATACCGCGCCGATCGAGCGCGGCGAACAGCGGCGTGAACCAGGCGGGGTGCTCGTAGAACAGCGCGATCGATGGCATGCGCGCCAACTGCGCGGTTTTGCCCGACGGGGCAAGGGGTTCGCCGCCCTCCAATCTATCCGTCACCCCGGACTTGTTCCGGGGTCCAACGTGCAGCGGGCGTTACAGCCGGAAGCTTGAGCGCGGCGTTCGCGGAACCTTGGCCCCGGAACGAGTCCGGGGTGACGAAGGCTATTAAACGAAGGCCGGTGCCTTCACCACCCGCCAAGCAGCGCGGTCAGCTGGTCGCGCTGCGCCTTGGTCAACTGGTTGCCCTTGGGCATCGGCGGAAAGGCCGCCGTCGCCGCCTTCATCTTCTTCATCATGTCAGGCAGCATTTCCATCAGCTTGGGCATCATCTTCTGCATGCGCTCCATCACTGCGGGATCGGTATAGACCAGCATCGACTGGGCGGCGAAAGCACCGCCGGTCGGCGTCGAGAAGAAGCGGTCGAGTTCGGCCAGCTGCGACGTGGTGAAGTGATTGGCATAGGTCTCGACAAGCCCGGCGCGGACATCGGGCTCCATCTTGTCCATCATGTCGACCATCATGCCCATCATCACCGGCATTATCGCGTCCATGCGCTTCTGGAACGACGGGTCGATGATCAGCATCATCTGCTTGAGCGTGGCGGGCTTGACCGATTTCAGCTTCTCTTCGGGCACGCCGGCGATGCGTGCGATGTCGGCGACGGGCATGTTGAGCATCTGGTCGCTCATCTGGCCCATCATCTTGTCGAAGGTCCCGCTCATCATCTTGCGGTAGGTGCCGGCCGGAAACACCTCGTTGACCACCGTCTGGGCCGCGGCGACATGCGCCGCATCGACCGGCGCGACCATAGCGGACGCCGGCGCCTGCTGCGCAACGGCGGGCAAGGCTGCGCCGGCGAACGCGGCCGCCGCGGCAAAACCGACAAGCTTGATCATCTTCATTGTGCTTGCACCCCGAAGACAGCGCTCGGACTCGGCGCAAGCCGCTCTTATCACTTCGCTTTACGGCAGGTAGCGGTTTTCACGAGGTCTAACGCATTTGTCATGCAAACGCCGGCGCTTTCCTCAGCTGCTGATACGCCGTGATCACCTTTTGCAGCACCGCCTCATGGCTGCGGTCGCCGCCATTGCGATCCGGATGATAACGCCGCACCAGCTCACTGTAGCGCCGGCGCAACGCCCCACGATCGGCATCCACATCCAGCCCCAGCACCCCGAGCGACCGGCGGTCCTCGCCCGATAATGGCCGGCCGTCCTTGCGCTCGGTCGCAACGCGCTGTCCGAAACGCCCGGCGATCGCATCCAGCGGGTCGCTGAAATCGGCCCAGCGCGGCGGGCGGTCGCCGGCATTGGCGGCGAAGGCGCGCGTCTCGCGCTCCCAGCCGGCGAACGGTCGCTGCGCATCATGGATCTCGTCGGCGGACATGCCGGTGAAGAAATTATAGCGCGCATTGAAAGCCCGCACATGGTCGAGACAGAACCAGCGATAGGGCCGCGGCCCCTCGCCATCGATCACCGGCCCGTCCGCCGGGGGCGCGCGAAATTCGCCGGGCTGATCGCAGCCCGGTTCCATGCACATCTGGCCGGCACCCTCGATGCGGCCATGAAAGCGCGCATTCGGCCGATCCTTCTTGTCGTATTCCCGCGCCACGCGGCTCCCCGAATTGGCAAAGCGCGCTATATAGGGCGGATGACAGCCATCGCCACCGCCCCGCTCGCCGAAATCATCGCCGCCCGTCTCACCACCGCGCTCGATCCATCACGGCTCGAGGTGATCAACGAAAGCCACCTCCATGCCGGCCATCTCGGCGACGACGGCACCGGCGAATCGCATTTCGCGGTGACGGTCGAGAGCGCGGCCTTTGTCGGCCTCAACCGCGTCGCGCGCCAGCGGCTGGTCAACAAGGCGCTCGCCGATTTGCTCGCGACCCGCATCCACGCCTTGTCGATCCGCGCGACCATAGCCGGTGAGGCGCAATGACGCTCGCCGAGCGGCCGGCCGCACGCATCCTGCTGCTCGACGATCACGGCCGTGTGCTGTTGTTCCGCTTCACCGCCGGCGACCGCCCGGCCTTCTGGGCTACACCGGGCGGCGCGGTCGATCCGGGCGAGAGCTTTGCCGAGGCCGCGCGCCGCGAACTGCGTGAGGAGACCGGGCTCGATCTGGAATGCGGCGCGGAGGTTCATGCCCGGACGGTGAAGTTCACCACGCTGGAGGATGTCCGCGTGATCGCCGACGAGCGCTATTTCCTCGTCCGCGCCGGCGCCTTCACGCTCGATACCAGCGCGCATACCGAACTCGAACGCCGCGTGATGCAGACGCATCGCTGGTTCGAGCGCGCCGAACTGGCGGCATGGCCCGAGACGATCTTTCCGGAGGATCTCGCGGGGATTCTCGCTCTGGCGGAGGCCGAACATGCTTGATGACGTCGTATTGCAGACGCTGACCCCGACGACCCACGATCTCGGCGGGTTCAAGGTCCATCGCACCTTGCCGTCGAAGCCGCGCACCATGGTCGGCCCGTTCCTGTTCTTCGATCAGATGGGCCCGGCGCATCTCGAGGTCGGTACCGGCATCGACGTGCGGCCCCACCCGCATATCAACCTCGCCACCGTCACCTATCTGTTCGCGGGCGCGATCGACCATCGCGATTCGCTCGGCACGCTGGCGACGATCGAGCCCGGCGCGGTCAATCTGATGACCGCCGGGCACGGCATCGTCCATTCCGAACGCTCGCCGCGCAGCGAGCGCGCGCAGGGTCCCGATCTGTCGGGCATCCAGACCTGGCTCGCTTTGCCCGAGGCGAACGAGGAAATGGACCCGGCGTTCGAGCATGTCGCGCGCAACGACCTGCCGCTGATCGAAGCGCATGGCGCAAGGGCGCGCATCATCATGGGCAGCCTGTGGGGCGCCGCGGCACCGACCACCACCTATGCCGGCACGATCTACGCCGACATCCAGCTCGACCCCGGCGCCAGCGTGCCGATCGACGCGGCGGCCGAGGAGCGCGCGGTGTATCTCGCGATCGGCCAGGCCATGCTCGACGGCGTGCCGCTCGAACTGCACACGCTCTACGTGCTCAAGCCCGGTGTCGCCACGTCGCTGACCTCGACCAATGGCGGCCGCGCCATGCTGTGCGGCGGCGACGCCTTCACCACCCCGCGCCACGTGTGGTGGAACTTCGTCTCATCGCGCCGCGACCGCATCCAGGAGGCCAAACGGGCGTGGAAAGCGGGCGAGTTCCCCAAGGTGCCGGGTGACGACAAGGAATTCATCCCGATTCCCGAAGTGCCACTGACGGTGAGTTATCCCTGAAATCTCCCCTCCCGCTTGCGGGAGGGGTCGGGGGAGGGCAGGGTTGCCGCCAAGCGCGCGAGTGCGGTTAGGCCCCTCCCCTAACCCCTCCCGCAAGCGGGAGGGGAATTTGATGTTCGACCTGCAATCGATCGCATTGCCGACCGGCGTCACCCTCGACGTCGCCGTCGCCGGCGACCCCGCCAACCCGCCGATCATCCTGCTCCACGGCTTCCCCGAATCGCACCGCACCTGGCGCCACATCATCCCCGATCTGGCCAGGGACCATTTCGTCCTCGCCCCCGACCAGCGCGGCTATGCCAGATCGTCCAAGCCCGAAGGCGTCGAGAACTACACCCCCGACAAGATCGTCGGCGACCTGCTCGCGCTGGCCGATCATTTCGACATCAACCGCTTTACGCTGGTCGGCCATGACTGGGGCGGCGCGGTGGCCTGGATGGCCGCGCTGCAAAACCCCAACCGCGTCGCGAAGCTGGTCATCATCAACGCGCCGCATCCCTTCATCTTCCAGAAGACGATGTTCGACGATCGCGCCCAGCGCGAGGCGAGCCAGTATATCCGCGCCTTCCGCAACCCCGATCTCGAAAAGCATATCGACTCGATCGGCCTGTCGAGCTTCTTCGACGGCAGCTTCCTGCGCCACACCGACTTCGCGAAGATCGCCGACGAGAAGCCGATCTATCTCGACCAATGGGGCCAGCCCGGCGCGATGACCGGCATGCTCAACTGGTACCGCGCCAGCGCGCTGCAGGTGCCGGCAATGGACGAGGAACCGGCCCGTCCGGCCTATCTCGACGCCCCCTTCCCGCCCCTGCCGGTGCCAACGCTCGTCATCTGGGGTCTGGGCGACGCAGCACTGCTGCCGAGCCAGCTCGAAGGGCTCGACAGCCTCGTGCCCGGTGTGCGCATCGACAAGGTCGATGCCGGGCATTTCGTGCCATGGGAGAACCCCATTGCGGTGATCGCCGCAATGCGGGATTGGGGCGCCTAGGCGACCAACCGGCCACAACCACCGGTCACGCAAGGTTGCGCTTGAACACCTCGCCGATCGTCTTGAGCACCGCTCGCGTCGCCAGCGTCTGCGGGCGCTGCATCGAGGTCGCAGTGAACAGGTGCGACACGATCTTCGGCTCGCCGATCGGCCAGCTCATGATCCGCCCCTCGGCCAGCTCGTCCTTGAGTAGCGCCGAGGGCAATATCGTAAAGCCGATGCGCTTGCGTACCAGCTCGAGCATCGTGTTCGTGCCGGACACTTCGACTTCTGTGTTCAGCATGATCCCAGCCTCGTGGCTGGCATCCTCGATCAGGCTGCGCAACCGGTGCGGGGCCGGCGGCAGGATCATGGCCAGCGCGGCCAGTCGCCGCATCGGTATCTCGCTGCCGCCCGGCTCCTCCAGACTGTCTGGCGCGCCGACGAGGTGAATCCGGTCATCGAAGATATGCTGGGTGATCAGTGTCGCCACCTTGGGCGGGTTGAACAATATGCCAATGTCGACGCTGCCCGCACTTAGCCATTCCAGCGCTTCGGCCGAAAAGCCCTCACGCAGCGTGATCGTCACCAGCGGGTATTCCGCCTTCAGGCTGCGGATCAACTCCGCCGACAGCACGCCGCCGAGCAACGGCGGCAGGGCTATCGAGACGCGTCCCAGCGCCGTTCCGCGCAGCGCCGCGACCTCGATCTCGGCCTGCGACAATGTCTGGAGCATGGCCTGGGCGTGCTCGAAGAAGCGCTGCCCGGCCTCTGTCACCCCGACGCCGCGGCCGTTGCGATAAAGCAGCTGAACTTTCAGCCCGTCCTCCAGCCGCCGCACGAAACGGCTTAGCACCGGCTGGCTGATCGCCAGCGCCGCCGCGGCGCGCGAGAAGCTGCCGCTCTCGACGACATGGACGAAGTAATAAAGCGGCCGGATGTCCAGCGAGGAGGCCGCCAGGCGTGGTGCGTTCACGATCCTTCCCCCTCGATCACCGCCGGGCACCCGGATGGTCCAGTCGAGGGAGGATCGCAACATCGATGTTGCCCGGGAACTGCCCCGGGTCAGCGGATCGGCGAGAAAGGCGCGGCTTTCATGATGACGCTTTCCTGCGATTCAACCAGCGGCAGCGCCAGCGGGAGATATTCGTCCAGCCATTCGCGGTCCTGCCACCACTGCGCCCGCGCTTCTTCGCGCTGCGCCACACTGTCGAATGCCCAGACATGCACCACGCGGTTGAGCGGCCCGGACTCAACCGTCCAATAGCCGACCAGCGTACAATAACGCTGGACGATCGGCAGGCCGATCCGCCCGAATTGCTCGATATAGCGTGCCATCACGCCGACCTTGAGCTGATAGGTCCGCATCTCGAAGATCATGCACCTGCTCCCGTCTTTGCCTGCCCCGACCGGTCGAACCCGATCGAGAAACCGTCACCGGTCCGCCCGACCCGCCAGCCATCCAGACCCTGAACATGTGCCGCCAGGATCCGCGCGTCGCCGTCCGCCGCGCGTTGCAGCAGTGCGCGTCGCGTCACGCGCGCCTCGTCCTGGTCTTCGCACCACCGGCTGTTGACGTGCGGGCAGACGACCTGGATCGGCGAGTGGAACACGTCGCCCGAAAAGATGATCTCCTCGCTCTTGTGGCGCAGCGTGTAAATCATCTGCCCCGGCGTATGCCCCGGCGCCGCCGACGCGACGAAGCCGGCGACCTCGTCGCCATCCTCGATGAACCGGGTCAGCCCGGCATCGATCACCGGCAACACGCTGTCGGCGATCACCGCCTCATAGGCTTCCGGCCCCATCTTCTGCGCCAGTTGCTGCGTGAACAGGTCGTAATCGAGCCGCGGCATATAATAGGTCGCGTTGGGAAAGGTCGGCACCCAGCGCCCATCGAGCAATCGCGTGTTCCATCCGACATGATCGGAATGGAGATGAGTGTGCAACACATGCGTCACCTGCTCCGGGCCCGCGCCGATCGATTCCAGCCAGTCGATCGCCGGCGTGTTGATCATGTGCTGAAAAGGCGAGATGCGCGGCTTGTGGTTGCCGCACCCGGTGTCGATCAGCACCACCGCCTCGCCGGTCTTCACCACCCATAGCTGATAGCTGAAAATCAGCCGGTTGGTCCGTGCCATCCAGAAGCGCCCGTCGAGCCAGGCCGCATTGGCGGCGATCATCGCGGGGGTGGCATCGGGCAGCATCCACTGCGCATCATGGGTCGGGCCGTCGAACTCGACGATCTGGAATATCTCGACCCCGCCGCCCAGCGCTTGTGACGTCATCATGCCGGCTATCCCGCTCCTTCCGCCGGGCGTCCTTCACCGCGCCCGCCCTGCCTTGATCGGCCATGGACGGGCCTGCGAACAGCATGCCATCGCGCATAACTGTTAGGCGCGATTGCTGACTGTTCGGCGCCGCGTTTCGCCCGATGATGACGCCAACATCACTGCATGTGCCGCTGCCGCCCTACCCGGACGGCGCCACGGCATGCTGACAAGCAACAGGTTGAGGATATGCCGTCACACACCCCGACATCGCCGCTGCTGGCATCGCTGGCCGATATTCCGGAGACCAACCTTGTCCCGGCGAAATACCTCGCGGGCGGCTCGATCGGCGCGCAGATCGCCTATGGCCTGGAATCGAGCATGATGATCGCCGTGCGCCAGCCCGATTATCACTCGCGGCCCCACAGCCACGATGCCGAACAACTCAACCATGTGCTCGATGGCCAACTCTACGTCTTTGTCGACGATCACGGCTTCCTGGCGCGCAAGGGCGACATCTTCCGCATCCCGCGCGGCGCGGTCCATTGGTCATGGGTGCAGGGCGACACGCCGTGCGTGCTGCTCGAAACCCACACTCCACCGCTGATCGGCGATGAGGGCGTGCTGGAGGGTGCGACGGCACTGATCGCGCAGGACGAGCCGCGCGACACCATCGTCGCGGTGCCATCGATCTGGCCGCAAGGCGTGGACCAGGGCGCGGTCGAACGACGCGTCGTTCCCGCATCGCGCGACTGACCCAGACCGCCCGGCAGAACCCCAAAAAAGGATATCAGGTTGAAAGCGATCATCTTCGACGAGGCGGGCGAGCCGTCCAGCGTGTTACGCGTGGCGGAGGCATCGGTGCCCCCGCGCGACGATGGCGCGGCATTGGTCGCGGTCGATGCCCGACCCCTGCAGCCCGCCGACATGGCCTTCATCCGCGGGCGTTATCGCCTTCAGCCCATCTTCCCCCAGGTCGCTGGGCTGGAGGGCGCCGGAAGGATCGTCGATCCCGGCGCCACAGGCTTCGCCGCCGGTACGCGGGTGGCTTTTCGTGCGCCGGGCAGCTGGGCCGCGCAGGTAGCGGTACCCGCCGACCGGCTGATCGTAGTGCCCGACGACATCCCGGACGACGCGGCGTGCCAGATCTCGCTCAACCCGCTTACCGCGCTGGGCCTGCTCGACACCGCCGGCATCGCACCCGGCGATACGATGCTGATCACCGCCGCCGCATCTACCGTGGCGCGGATCGTGACCGCGATCTGCCGGGCGCGTGGCATTGCCACCATCGGTATCGTGCGCACCGCTGCCTCAGCGGCGCTTGCCACCACCGACACCATCTTCAGCGCGGACGATCCCGAGCTGATCGACAAGCTGCGCGGACACACGCGCGCCGCGCCGCCCGCCGGCCTGCTCGACAGTGTCGGCGGTCCGCTCGTCGCGCGCCTGATGCCGGCGCTCCAGCCCGGTGCGCGGATCGTCGCCTATGGCGTGATGGATGCCGCGCCGGCGTCCGTGACTAATGCCGCACTGAT
>Ga0307510_10002462_pt1 | contig 21040 bp, 22 predicted proteins | sample 12_EM_MG_FD_207224 | JGI IMG/M metagenome (GOLD analysis project Ga0307510, IMG submission 207224) | Populus trichocarpa ectomycorrhiza microbial communities from riparian zone in the Pacific Northwest, United States - 12_EM | ecosystem: Host-associated > Plants > Roots > Unclassified | place... | reverse complement strand
TGACGTTTGAATTGTTGACAAACTAGCCCACGTGTCGGCACGGGAATGGTACGAGATTAGATGGCTGTATCGTCATCGGTCATCCAATCCAAAGTGATTCTAACTGATCCAGTCGGCCTCCCTCGGTACGAGCTCGCATATTTACGTCTTAACGATGACCCAGTCGCACGAACTACGCGCCCGTCTTACACTTCGACGCTGAGTCAAGACAGAAGACCTGGAAACTTTTGAATCATGCAGGTGATAAAAAATATGTCACCAACCCCACCATCTACTGGCATAGAGCGTGCACATTGCCTGCTGTCTCTGTGTATGGGACCGATGAGGGCTAGCCATCAGATAGAAGATTGGTATATCTGACAAATTCCTGCTTAGCCATTCTGCCGAATGTTGCGTTGCGACTATTGTATGACCTCCGAGTCCGTTGGTAACACTCGCCACCAGCCGCTCGTTGACTGATATAAACGCTTCGATGCCGTAGACCGTGGAATTGGAAGGCATCCCATACACTCGTCGACCTATCGGGCCTCTATTCTATCTCCTCGTGGCAGAGCTTTAGCTCTATATTTACGACACTCGTTCCGTTCTTTCCCTACAGCGACACCCCAACCTGCGCCTTGGGGTACAGTGGGTACAACGCTGTGCTCTTGATTTCCCCAACATCTGGTTAGAGCAGTATTTATAGCGAGGGCAAGAACACATGTCCTCTTAGGCCTTTCGCCATTCAAGCTCTCTACGTTCTCACTGGACATGTCTAATCCTGCGCCCCAAAATAATACCAAAACCAAGGATAGGATGGTCGACGAGGAACCGGCCGATATGCATATACCTGATAACTATATCGAGCACACGCTGAAGGACTTGAAACCTCTTCCCCCGATCACCTGGAAAAACTGGTGGAAGGAGCTCAACTACCTCAGTGTCGCCATCCTCACCATGAGCCCTTCCATCGCGATATATGGAGCGCTGACCACGAAGCTTCGCTGGGAAACCGCAGCGTTCGCTACCTTCTATTATTTCTTCACAGGCCTCGGTTTGTATCCTGAGACGGACATGACCCTCGTTTCTCACTTCCTCTCCCTAGGTATCACTGCGGGATACCACCGCCTTTGGTCGCATCGTTCCTACAATGCTTCCACGCCCCTTCAGGTATTCCTCGCCCTGGCAGGTGCCGGTGCCGCCCAGGGATCTATCCGATGGTGGGCTCGGGGCCACCGCGCGCACCACCGCTACATCGACACCGACCTCGATCCGTACGACGCCAATCGCGGGTTCTGGTGGTGCCACGTCGGGTGGATGCTCGTCAAGCCGCGGCGCAGGCCGGGCGTGGCCGACGTGAGCGATCTCAGCCGGAGCGCGATCGTGCGCTGGCAGCAGCGGTGGTACGTGCCGCTCATCCTCGTCGTCGGCTTCGCGGTCCCGTCCGCGGTCCCGGGCTGTCTTTGGGGCGACTGGCACGGCGGGTACGTCTACGCTGGGGCGATGCGCATGTGCGCGGTCCACCACAGCATATTCGCGCTCAACTCGCTCGCGCATTGGCTCGGAGAGGCCCCGTTCGACGATAGGCATTCGCCGAGGGACCACCTCGTCACCGCCCTCGTCACCTTTGGCGAGGGCTATCACAACTTTCATCACCAGTTCCCGACGGACTATCGGAACGCCATTCGGTGGTATCAGTATGATCCGACCAAATGGTTCATCTCGGGCTGTGCCAAGATCGGTCTGGCGTCCCATTTGAAGGTCGGTGTACACGGCCTCTCGGAGTAGTGGACCCATTGGGAAAGCCCGCGCGCTGAAATGCACTTTTTCGCAGGTTTTTCCGGATAATGAGGTTACGAAGGGCCAGCTTACGATGGAACTCAAGCGGCTCCGTAAGACTCAGGATGGCCTAGTTTGGCCCAAGGACAACGTCGATCTGCCTGTCATCTCATATCAGAGTTGTGAGTTTCGTCTTCCCCCTCCGTCTGTCTCCGTCTGTCATCTAAGCATTGATATTCACACCATCGTGCATCGTAGTCCAGGAACAGTCGCAGACTCGACCCTTGGTCCTCATATCCGGTTTCATCCACGACGTCGGAGCGTTCCTCGACGAGCATCCCGGAGGCCGCCATCTATTGGCGAAGCAAATTGGCAAAGACGCATCGACTGCATTTTTTGGCGGCGTTTATGAACACTCGAACGCCGCACATAACGTACGTATCTGCCGAGCTATTTCGTAGCTCGATCTCGACGCGCAAAGAAAACTGCGATGGCTGATTGCGGAACCAACCGAATATTTCACAGCTACTATCTATGATGCGCGTCGGGGTGTTGCACGGGGGGATGCCACACGCTTTAGAGGAAAAAAACATACCGCCTTCGCAACACCTGCGCGTCACGCGTTTTGACGAGATGACGGCTACGCTGGGCCCGGCTGCTGGCATGGAGAACGGGAGTGTGGCTGCGTGAAGCGTTTTCTAGCGATTTAGAAGACCGGGAAATTGGAATCGGAAAGAATAGGGAGCGGTACGGTACTGTATGGCCATTCAGGCGCCCGCGGTGGTAACTATCAGTGCCCTGTTTTCCCCTTGGAGCGTACAGTATACAATACAACTTGTGTCGGGCCATTCGCTCATTGTAAATAACCGGCGGAATGTCAATCGGAATCCCTGCATTTTAGATGATGCAGTAGTACAGTGCCTGGGCGCCAGACACCTAGTACCGCAGCCCTGCGCCTGGTTTTGCATTTTTACCTCCGGTACTGGAGTCTCGCAAACCGGTGCCAGATCATGGCCGGCGAGAGTGTCAAATGCAGACGGGGTAAAAGGGAAAAAAGTAGAAATGAGAAAAAAGGAAGATGGTCGTCGTACTGTACACCTTGGGCATGTAGAACCGGAACGAGCACGCGGGAGTCTACCGTTGTTCGAGCAAGGCGCCATCGGCAACCTCAGCGTCAGGCGTCCAACTTGGCAACGGTTGTCCCTGCCACCATAACCCCGGGCGTCCGCCGCCACCACCACCACTACCACCACCACCACCCCTGCCACCGCGCGCGGCACCGCTGGGTGCGTCTAGTGTGCCGCCCGACTGTGCACCCGCACCCGCACCAGTGCCAGTGCCCGTGCCCGTGCCGCGCTCCCAACGGATTTCGAGTTCGCCCCTGAGCACACCTCTCGCGGATACGAGCGCAGGATTGCCAAAGACGGCGCCTAGCGCGGCAGAACCTGCGTCGCTGCTAATTCGGTTGCTGCTGCTGCTGCTGCTGGTAGGGGGTAGATGGACGAGGAGGAACGGGAGGGGTGACGCGTGCGCGGCTAAGAGGCAATTGCGCGTAAAGGCGGATTGGGAGACGAGAATCGCGACGACGGGTGGATGTTCCATTGCCGTTGGCGTGGGCGTGGTCACAGTCGCGGTCGTTGTTAGGTTTGTGTCTGTGGCGGGGAATGTGGGGACGGATGCGGCGGGTGCGGTGAGGGGTCGTGGTAGTGGGTCGCTTGTAGAGTCGAGGTCTCGAGGAAGACGAGGGCGGAGAAGAAGAGGAGGAGACGAGTCCGGTGCGGGTGTCGCTGCTGCTGCTGCTGCTGCCAAGGCGGCGTGTCTGTACACGACGCCCTCCAGCTCGCGCAAGTACGCGGGGCCCATCTTCCTCTTTTCGGCTTTGCATTGCGCGAGGACGCGCAGTCGGCGCCGGTTCGCTGCATTCGAGGTCCTGGGCGGCTCTGAGGTTGTGGCGTCGAGAGGATCTGGAAAAAAGAGTGTGGTGGAAGGTAGGCAGGGGGTTGGCGATGCGCACGACGCGATATAGGACTTTTTGAGTGATGACACGCACAAGTTTTTTCACGGGGGACCCACCACCATCCTACCAAGTCGATGCCTCCATCGTGGCTCCCTCCGACGCGCGTGAGCGACATGGACATATGTTTCGTGAGGAGCGCCAGTGCGCGGTACTCGAACGCGGTGCCGCGATGTACGGTTGAAAGCAACCGATGTGGGAAACGACAGATCTGGGTAAAGTGCATGGTGTGCACATCAAAAAGCCGAAAAGAGTTGAACGTGTGGAGGAGAAACACTTTCAGACTCAAGAACACGTCCAAGCGCCAGTTTGACGCGGGTCACGGGCGGGCTCACGATCACAGACGGACATGGAGTCGCGCCAAGAACAAAAAAGGAAAAAAGTAGATGACCACCGCAGGGGTCGAACCTGCAATCTCCTGATTCGTAGTCAGACGCGATGCCATTTCGCCAGGCGGCCTTGAGAGTTCGGTCTCCTCACGCAAATATCATGCACGACAAATTTATCTGGCGTGCGGATATTGCCGATAGCAGCAATTTCCTTTGGGGGCGACAACACATCGGGGCGCACCTCTCTCTACCAGTCCAACTCACAATTCGCCGTAATGTCCTAGCAAGTGTCCTTTCTCTAAATATTCATGGTTGGTGGCTTACAGAGTCGTCCCACTACTGACGTTCTAGCACTATCCTTGGCCGAGCCGTCAAAACGGAGTATCTTGCTCTCGGAACACTCCTCAGTACAATCGGGCTGTCATACGTAGCCGCGTCAGGTGGAAGCAAGGCGGCGCCCTCAGGCTCTAAGCAGACTCTACAAGAGGTCAAAAACTCTGTAAGGTTCGAGTCTAGCTCCAAGTGAGTTGCTTTCCCTCCCTAGTCACCCATATGTATCCCTCGGTGTTTGACCCCTTGCTTTTTTTTTCCATTTCAGGGAGGAGGAAGAATTGTACGCTCTCGAGCCATTTTGTGTCTTTTTTGAGGTCGGTGATGACTTGACAGGGCTGAAAGTATCCAAAATTTCATCGCGGAAGCGGAGAAGGGGTCGAAGCATTAGATTTGTATTCGGAGTTTGGTCGAGCTCGGTTGCAAACCACGTTAGATGGAGATGGATGGACACGGTTGCGTTGGAATAAATCACTTCCCGTGTCTCCGTGGGGCCAAAGATAGAAAATGAGAGTGGTGACCCGAATTGTATTAGTTCGCCGCCGACTCATCTCCTTCAACGGACTCTCTCTCTCCCTGACAACCCATCTAAATGTGCCTGTCTTTTCCCTCTTTCTAATGTCGCTCGCTACTTTATTACTTGACCCTACGACACAGTCTCTCCTTGTCGCCAAAAAGACTGCCCATCAATCAGTCAAGATGGCCCCTCCATCCCTTGAACCCATTACTGTCGTCAGTCCCTCCAAGGTCAACATCTCTATCTTACACGATCGTTCCCCCACCACTGTACCTTCCACTACCGACTCACATCTCCGTACCTGTCCATCTTCATCCAAATCCTCTCCATCAGACCCCTCCCACCACCCCTCCCCGAAATGCACCCCATCTCTGTCTCGGAAACGTCATTCCTCGGGTCGCCAGTCCTCTATTTCCTACCTCCCTGCCGATAGCCCACGTCTGTGGACGCCACGCACTCCACAGACAGGGTCAGACTTTCTCGAACGTAGTCCATTATCAGGCACGGGCGGGAAAGGGGTTCATGCCAGGACGCAGTCCGTCCCCTTTCGGGCACCGTCCGAGCCAGTTGTCTTGACACTCACGGAAAGGTACGTCCTCATTCCCCTTACTTCTAAACACCATTCATTCACGGAGGATAAAATGAAATCAACATTCCTTTTCTAAATAGGCATGCGGACCTCCTCCAGACTATCGCCCAGAAGGAGTCCGAGTGCCTCGAACTCCGTTCTCAGCTTTCAATTCACGAGTCCGAGCTCCTCGATCTCAAGCGCAAATGGGAGCGCATCGTGCATCGCGAGTTTGGACGCAATCTTCCTCTCTCTTCACCGTCGAACAACTCTACACCAGCGGCGGCCTTGTCCCTGGCGAACACCAGCAGCACGGTGGTGCTCAACGGCCTGGTCGAAGGCGTACGCGCGCTGGCGGCTGCGACGGCGGCACCTCCGCAAGTTGCTTCGTCCAAGACCCATTCGCGTGCACTATCGTCATCGCCAGCCTTCCCGAAGCGCATCACACGTCAAGCCCCTTCGAATTCCATCTCTTCGACGACGACAACGACCGCATCGTCCTCTTCGGCGGATGGCAGTCCACGTCTTTCTCAGTCGTCCATGTCGTCCGTGGCCGAAGAAAAGCCGGACCTTGAGAAGGTGGAAGATCCGCCTGAGGGAGAAGTCGTCTCCCGGAACGAGGACGTGACGCAGGCGTCGGCTCCTCTCAGCACTAAGCGTGCTCCCGTTGCGCAGCGGCCGCAACAGCAACAGCAACAGCAACGCTCTCCCACATCGCCAGAGCATCCGCCATCGCCATCGAGCAAGACGGTTCGGCGCCAATCGCGAGATTCGCGGATTCCCCTCGCAGATGCGCTCAAATCGCTCACGGGGGAGAGCTCGAATTCAAGGAAGCGAACGAACGTTGGCGGCGTCTCGTCAACGTCAGTATCCATTTCGGGAATGAACCCACTTGGCGCTATGGGCCTCGGACATGCGAACCTCGGAGAAGCAGCGCAAGGCTGGGTAGACTCGGTCGGGTCCAGATTGGCAGAATTGCAGAGGGGACAGACGTGAGTGGACCAAACACAACAACAAAAGAGGGGGGCTTCCCCCCACCCCCCTTCTGCGATGGTGCCTTGAGCTGATGTTCCGTTCCCTTTGTTCTTCCTTTTGTGTTGTCCTTTGTCCAGGTTCTCCAAAAGCCAGAAAAGGGCTTCCGTGCTCCTCTCGGACGTATCGCAGTCTATCTTTTCTGCACTTACACCGGGTTCAACCGCGAATCTGATCCCGGCATCTGCGCCACTAACGCAGTCACTGATCGACGAAGATGATGATGCCGAAAGTACCGCCCTAGGACGCGCGTTGCTGCCTGATGTAGTATCAGTGGCCGGTCGAGCCGCGCCATCGACACCGGGGTCGAAAGAGGAAGAAGACGAGGATTGGAATTGGTAGATACCATCATCGCTGTACCCCTTGGCACGTACCTACGAGCGCCTCCCGAGGTGTAATATACGTCCCTCCTCCAGGTTCCAGACAAAAAGATGGATATGGGTAGTTGCTAAAACGGAAATAATAGGGTGGCATACAGCGCGCGAAAAATGCTTCCGCTCGGGAGATGGCGGCTTATCCGAACGAGGTGGGCAAGGCACTACGGAGGATTCTACATATATCGCGTTAGATCAGATGGTTACCTTGTTTGATAGACTGACGGGAGGAGAGGTGTAAGGTGAGGGTGAGAAACACGAGGCTAGCCAAACAGCCGAAAGCGAGAAAGAGTTAGAGCGCTTTGACCCTTTCACCAACCACTACTGCCGTCCACTCTTTTATCCTCTCTTCATCCCAATCATCTTTTTTTTTTCCAAAGGCAGTTTCCTTTTTCCTCTTTTTCACTTATCACATCCGCAGCCCGGTCGTACTATTTCCCGGGCTACTCCCAGTGCCGTTTTCCTCCTCGATAAACGTTTTATCCGCGGCAGACTCGTGCGGGCACATCTTGCACAGCCAACAAGTTCGTTTTCTATTTTCGTTCCATAAATTCGTAGTTTTTATTTGATACTTCCAGTCTTCATGGTCTGATCTGACTCCTTTCACCTCGACAGCCATATACCACCAACTTCAAGAACCCGGATGCCCTCTCGATGTATCAACAACCAACACGCTCTCAGCAGACCCGGTCTAGTGCCCAGTTTGCCCAAGCCTCAGGGCCCCCGGTGCTATCAGCCTGGCCCACGGCCCCCATCATCTCTACCATGCAAAACCCCGCTGCAGCGGCAGCAGTCCCCCGCGTTGGACCCCATCCATCCTTTGTGCCACCCGCTCCTCCTGGAGTAAATCCTCAGCAATGGCAGAACGGCAGGTGGATATACACGGCCCCCCCTGGAGGCGTGAGCAATGCCCAACCCCACGGTCCATACCCCCCTCCCGCCATTGTGGGCTGGAACGTTCCCACAGGCTGGGGCATCACCCCACAATACTACTACCCCCCTCAGGTGCAGCAAAAGCAGCCTGACAGATCTTATTGGGAAACGAAGATCGGTGATAATGGGCTCAGGCTGGAGAACATGCATATCAAGTGCGCCATCTCTCCTTTTTGTTTCTTTGACAGGTCTCATTCGGTCTGCGAATCACAGGCAGCCGCCAGTCCCGCATACGGCGCCTGGTGAGGGAAAGTCACCCCGCACCCCTTGGGCGTGGGTCCCCCGCGAGCTCGATGACGAGGATTCCCCCGACCAGCAGCCGGATAGTGCTCTCCAATACCATAGTGCCCAGCAATCGCTACAACCGAGTCCAGTAGAGCCCGGCGGACGGCCGACCGGAGCAACCGCCTCCGCCGCCATTAATGGCACCGGTTTCCCGGGATCAGGATCGGGACATCAAGCACCTCCATCTCATGCCTACTTCTCAGTTCCAGCGGACCAGCAGCAGCAGCAGCATCACCATCAACAGTCGTCTACGACTGAGACAGGATCAAGTTCAAGGCCCGTACTCCCACCACCTGCTCTGTACTCTGCCCACGTCCGCCAACAATCCAACAATCCTCCTCAAACAACGACGGCCACACATCATCACCAACCCTCCGCGGTTCCAGCACCACATTCGGCGACTTCTCTTCCATCGCAACCTACTCCCAGTGCGCAGGCAATGCAGAGGAGTCATACCCTCGCTGCCCCCACTCCGCAGCGCCCGGGTCAGCCCGAGTCATTCACATCACACAAGCAACTCCGCCCAACTTTCTCTCCGAACATCGTTCGTACACCCAACCATTATCGTCACGACTCACATCCGGTGGTCCCTTCTCCCCGAGTGTCTACATCAGCAAACAAACACCTGAGCGGTGCTATGCAGGACGTAGGCGTAGTCCCATCGCCGCGCGTCCTTCCATGGAATGCCCATGCAAGGGCAAACGATGGTGGCTCGCCGACGCCTGCACCTCGTCATCCTCGCGCGTCACGCACAGAACCATCTCGAATTTACGAGTCGTCCGCGAGATCCGTGCAGCGCTCGTACTCAATACCGGAGCCTCCACGTCAACCCGCTCTAGTCTCGCGACAGAACTCAATGCCAGTCGTGCCAGGTGGTCCTGACTCGCATCGCCACAGCCATCACACCCAGCCATCGATCGCGGATCTTCCCCAGTTCGCCGAGGAACCGGGCACGATGACGAGTCTAAGTCCCCTTGTCGGCACCGGATCCTCCGTGTCTTCCGAGTCAACCGTCGTCGTATCCGAGAGCCCTCCGCCACTCTTCGTCCCCCCGCGCTACAGCCGGACGCCTTCCCCGTCTCCGCGCCATCGGCGATCGCGGTCTTCTTCGCCATCCTCGGACTCGGACTCAGACTCGGAGGACTCAGACTCAGGTGGACGTCACCGTCGGCCCGGATATCGTTCGCCAACCGACGCACATGACCGTCACAGGACATACAGTGGCCCCAGCGGTCACCACCTCCACAATCGCCATTACCAACCAAACAACAACAATACCAACCGCTACAGTGGCAGCAGCGGGGGTTACCCAGGTCCAGGCGCATACACCCCACAAGGCCGCTCGCCCGCGTCTTCAACACATACATACCACTCCTCGTCCTCGTCAAACCCGCTCCCGACGCCCCCACAAGAACGGCGCGATCCGGGTTTTTCGCTGCCCCCGCAGCAGCAGCCCAAGCCGCCGCGGGGGACATACAGTCGCCAGCTGCGGTACGGGTTCTGGAACCGACGGGGCGACTACCTCACGATGGACAAGTACGTCGTGTACGCGCCGCACGGGCGCACGAATCCGCCCGAGCTTGAGGGGTACCCTGCCCCGACGGACGGATACAGGGACCACTACGGCCACGTTGTCAATTACGATCCAACACGCAAGGAGCTCCCCGAGAGTCTCCCGCGCCAGGGTCAACCGCCTCTGTTGCCTTATGACAAGGTGAGCAGCCCCACCACCTTTTTTTTTTTTGTTATCTGGGGTTTTTTTTTCTGACAATGTCACTCCACAGTTCGTAACGTACGTGTATTTGTGATACGCGATATGCGCTTGTAGGCGAATTTCGCCTCCACCGTCCTCTGCATCGATCTAAGTTTTCAAATTTCGACTTTCGATTTCGTTCTGCTACCATCATCTGCGTTTTTTTTTCGTCTTCTCGTACTCTAATGTTTCTTGTTATCCCATCGCTCTTCTCATATTGGAAGATGGGATTGATTCGCTTTCCAACATTTCTACCTGTAGCTATTCTCACGCTCTGTCATATGCGCCCCGCTTACGAGGCATTGGGTTTGGTTCCAAGGGAACACTTTTTCGTTGATACGACCTATTTTAATGTACAAGTCATGGTCACGGTTCGATTAGAACGGAACGGCAATGAAATAATCTTTAAGAACATGTCGCGAGCATAGTAAAGTAACAAGTATGGGTAATCTCGATAGATGTGGACGATGCAAACGGAGGTAAGAAGGGGAAGAAGGGGAGAGACGAGGGAAGTATAGCGCGTTTGTTTCGGTCAGGGGCATCCTAGTCAGAATACAGTATACAAGATAGATCTACAAACAATCGAGGAAAAGGGATCGAACAAAGAATAAAAATCAAAGACCGATACTGCCGTGGAATTCTCGCATGTGGTCGTAAATGCCTTGGCCTTGGGGGAACGTCTCGAGGCAGACCCAACACGTATGTGTGTGACACCGTGTACATGTCATGTGGTTGCACCCCGCTGCACGTTCGATTGGCGCGTGGCAACCCGGACATTTCTTCACGTCGTGATGCCGCATCCACTCCTGGAACAGACGGTCCCCTCCGTCCTCGCGGTCCGCGCAGGTGATGCCTTCGTGGTACTCGACGTGGCACGACGGGCAGATGCGTGCGAGGCAGGATGGGCAGGATAGGGGGGCATTGCGGGGACCGGTGGGGTAAGCCTGTGGACAGTCAGGTGTCGGGCAGTAGTGATACTCCCCAGGGCGCGCCTGCACGTGAGCGTGAAACGCCGCCAGCGCAAGAGCATCGAAGTCAGCAGGGGGGAGTACTTCGCGAGCCAGATTCATAGGGACTAGCTTTGTGCACCTGCCTTGATTGCCGAGGCAGCTGATCGGGAAGGATCGAGTGCCCGCCGCCGCGGTCAGGTAGGCGACGAAGCACGACTTGCACCATTTGTGGCCACAGCGGAGGGATACCGGTGCCATAGGCGGTTCCAGACAAACAGGACAATTACCAGTACCATCGGTAACATGTCGTGACTTCACTGTTTGAACGATTTGCTGTACTTCCTCATAGAGACTATCTGGGCCACGCACAAGAATTTGATGGCTTTGCAGGTCAATGCGGATGGTTTCTTCCCCGTACCGCTGCTGCGCGGCGGCAAAGTCGGGACTTCTGAGAACGCCCATCGCCTGCCTATCGAGGGGTATGGGACGAACCAAATGCTGTCGAAGTGAAGAGAGCTTGGCAAGGATGGCCACGGTGACAGGCTGACGTCGTTCGACGGTTCCTACGAGCCGGATGCATTTACGGAAGGAGTGAACAAAGATCAAAACGTCGGGGTTCTGACCACGCAATTCCTGCATGAAGTGGAAACCGGCCTCACGACAAAAGAAATCGTCCCAGACCTGTTGGTCATCTTCCTTGAGTATTTCACCGTCCGAAATCTCTTTGAGTTCAACCCTGAGGCGCGCAAGCGTCTTACTATCCTCGGCCACCAGCCTAAGGCCAATTTTTTCACCCTCATATTGGGAAAGAATATTGAGGTACGCTCCACGTGCATGTTTCCACACATCTTCCTGTAGACGGCGTAAATCCTGCTCGACGAGTTTAAATCTAGAGCGAGGTATGTGGTCGAGGACAGAGAGCGCGCGTCGAACCAGTATCTTCTCCATACCCAACGAACGTTGTCGCACCCGGTTAAGCTCGCAAGCCGCAGCTGCGACATCAGGAGACTCGAAGTGACACCACGCACGGACGTAGCCATCCATATAGGGGGGTGACGCCATGTCCCATAGTGTGATCTTGCCGAAACTCGCCAACGTTTTACGAACTGCGCTTTCTCCAAAGTCGGAGGCTGGGTAGTTTGGACGCTCCAACATGGTATCTTCTGACGGCCCGAACTTGTCTAGAAAGTCTCGCCCGGCCGACGGAGGTAGTCCCGTAAAGCGAACATTGTATGCGTCGATGATTGGTATACTCTGGTACATGCTCGCGGTGATCCAGTAGCCCCGCAGTGTCTTGCCATCAGCGTTGGATACGGCCTTTTGGGCTGCTTCCAGAGTGCTATACCCAGCATAACCGGCTTTACACGGTGCAGGCCAAGAGACGCGAACGTAGGTGTCGCGAAGCATACGCTTTGAGAGGCGTTTGCCCAAGGACAGCTGGCAAGAAATGCGCTGTCCGAGAGCGTCTTGGCCATCAAGACTGTTTACGGCTCGGACAACCTCGCGGTAACTTGACATCTGAACGCTGGCAGTCCTGGATGCGGATTTATCACTTTGTTTTTCATCGCGAAATCGAACATCCTGAACCACACCGAAAGGGGCGGCAAGACGTTCGATCTCACTGCGGTCCACGGATTCAGGGATGTCTTCGATGACGAACCAGAGCGACTCGAACCCAGTGCCAATCCTTTCGATCGAGAAGCCATCGGAGAATTTGACATTGGTGGATTCCATCACGGAAAGGCTAATCACGTCTCCTGGTGTATATCTGGGGAGTGGCGGGTGCTCCTCCGCCTTTCGAGGAATGCGTGGCCGTGAGGGATGTGTGTCTGCATGGATATCAGGAATACGCGATGGGTCATTTTGATGTGAATGAGGGGGGATTGTTGTAACTGGGAACGACGCGACATTCCCAACGCTGGCGGCGATAACAGCCGGGTCATGCCAGACGATCGTCGTTGACGCAGCTACCTCGGTGCAATGAGGCATGGGCCTTGGAGAGGACGACACAGGGACCGTGTTCGTCTGCGTTGCCGGAGGATCCTGGGGAGCCTGTGCGGGAGGAGCTTGCTGAACGGCCGAACGGCAATCAGGACACAATGAGCGAAAGAAAATAAGATTACATACAGTATTGTCTCGCTGAGTCTGAGTTGAACGAATGTGCAGATATTTACAACGGCGGCCATAACGACATCGTCTACGTTGCCAGTCGATGCAAATGGTCCCCTTGAGAGGGTTCGAAAGGGGTGAAGATGTTGTGGGTGTGGACTGATGACAATCAATCGCTGCAGGAAGTGAAACGGGTGGGAGTGCTTACAGATCGGCGCCCATCAGCAACCGCGCTTTCGGTGATAGTAGAGTTTGCATCCAAAGTGCGTTGAGAAGAGCCCTCCTCAGAAATATCCTGAGAGTGACAGATAGTCGACTGGTCTTGTTGTTCCTGTGCCAGTGATTAGTTTTGGCGGCATGTGTGAAACGGACAGATGCACATACAACGCCACAACCATCAGTAACAGTACTTTCATTCTCAACAGAGCGGAAATCCAGGGAGGACTCTGTGACGACAATATCCGGGTCACGCTCGACGATCGTAGTTGACCCAGTCACCTCAGTGCAATGTGACATGGGCCCCAAAGAGGACGACGTAGGGGACGTGTTCGTCTGCGCTATCATAGGATCATGGGGTGCTTGTGCCGGAGGAGCTTGTTGAACGGCCTAATGGCAATCAGGATATAATGAGTGGAAAGAAAATGAGAATACCTACGATATTGTCGCCGTGGGTCTGAGTTGAACGAACAGGCGAGGCATGCTGATATCTACAATTGCGATAACGACACGACCCACGCTTCCACCGGCAAACGCGCTGCTTGAGGTGCTTCGAAGGGGCGGAAGTCGTTGCGGGTGTAGACTGGTGATGATCAATCGCTGTAGGAAGTGAGTGAATGGATGGGAGTGCTTACAGATCGGTACCCGTCAGCAACCGCGCTTTCACTGGTACTAGAGTTTGCATCCAAGGCGCGCTCGGAAGGTCCTTCCTCAGAAACATCCTGAGAGTGACAGATAGTCGACTTGTCTTGTTGCTCCTGTGCCAGTGATTAGTTTTGGCGGCATGTGTGAAACGGACAGATGCGCATACAACGCCACAACCATCAGTAGCCGTACTTTCATTGTCAGCAGAGTGGAGACCCAGGGAGGACTCTGTGGAGCTCTCCTCAGAGACATCTGGAGAGTGCCCGAGAGTACTCGGGTCGTCTTCTTGTCGCTCCTGTGCCGAAAGGACGTCAAGGACGATCGTATTTGACAGCAGAAGACAAGAACTATACCGTTACAGATGAGCCAGCGGTGTTTGCCGGCTGTGGCTCCCCAGGTTTGGGAAGGCGTACACGTACAATCAACTCGGAGAGGGGTTCCAGCACCGAGCCTTGGGGGGGCTCGGGGACATCCGATTCAGTCGAATTGGGCTGGTCAATCAAGCTGAGTGGAGGAATGTTATCGTCCAGTGATGGTTGCTGAGTCGTGTAGTTGGCCTTTTCGGGTAGCTTAACCACAAGATTTTCATCAGCCTCGGATACGAGAGAAACCATAGATGTCGCAATTGGCTATCACTATCGTGTAAGGCAGCTCAACGAGGGCGGTGGCAAAAATAACGCACCTTTGCAGATGGTGACAAAGAATTGTAAACCTGCATGCGTCGGAGGTGCGCGAAAGGGCATCTGTTGTATCGCTCACAAAAACCATCGCGCTCGAGGAATTGGGAACAAATTTGATCAGATGGATGTACTCTCCTGCTCATTCCCTATTTCTATATAAGCCTACCACAATTCCGAGAACGGCAGGGACACATACAGGCACGGGACGGACGAAACGTCCTCGGAGGGAGCGAAGTTCCAAGGGACAGTCATCTTGCTCCAAAATATATGCAAAGAGGTCGAGCTATGAATGGCCATGAGGAAGAGAGAACAAAATTGACGAAAACTAATCTTACCATGGCACCGTGAGGGACATGGGCACGACTACAATGCCAATCTCGACAGGAACCCCACAATATGTAGTTCCTGCAGATGGCGCCCGGTTTTTGGTGCATTTTTAGAGGAAACGAGTGAAATGTTGGCCGCTAAAGGAGTCACGGTGCAGTTAGGTAACGGAGCAACACAGAAAGAACCCTCGAAAGAGGGGCGCACTTGTGATAATCCGAGGAACCGAGGGGGAACGACGAAGGTAGAGTGGGGTTGGCTCTGATGATGTGCGGTCATGTTGCTCGGTATTTGAGGTATGAGGTTGCAATTGTGTTGTGAGTGATAGATTGTGGCAACGACCCGGTTGCTTTTGCAGGGTGGGGGGGTGTACGGTTGTCGATGGGATCGGAGACGAAGATGGGTGGGAACAATAAGGAATCAGGAGTTTGGGATGAAAAGGGGGGAGTTCAATGCGGAGAGAGATGGAATGACGAGGGTCATACAGTAAGCCTAAGCCCTGACAATGTTTGCCGTTGTGGTGTTTGTGATGCTCGTGGCTGCGCTCGCCGGGAAGACACAATCGGAACCTCGCCCCCCAGACACTCGTCTCGTTACGTAACATGTTAAATTCCCTCGCCCTCCGTGACTCGCCCTTACGCCTAGCCTAGGCTAGGCACATCTACCGTACATCACATTACAAGTAAACAAAATCGAGTCACAAGAATAAAATGTCCCATCAACAAAGCGAGTCCAAGCATGGCACACACACCAGGGGCAATAACCCGAAACTCGTCATGTCTACACCTTCGACCACAGCGTTCGGTGACGTATTGAACGAACTCGTTGCCCCGGAGAAGACGCCCGTTGCCAGTGGTGCAGGAAGCCCCACGGATGTGCCGCTTCCGTTGGGGTGAACCGGCACCGATGACGCTGACGGAGTCGGCGCGGGCCCACCCGTTGTGTAAGCCCGCACGTAATTAATCTCAAAGTACGCGTCGTCATACTTGGGCGAACCCGGTCCAACCACGTTGTCGTCGTACTGCACACAGACCACTGTCGATAAAAAAAAAGATTCATTCGATCCGATCTAGCAGAGGACACGCACGCAGCGACCGGTAGGGCCTGAATTGAAACAATGCGGATTATATATCGTCGGAACCCCAGCCCTAAAGCAATGCCTCGTGAACGTCAAACATCGCGGGGTTCCAAAAAAAGTAGCAAACCAAACGCCACATAGGGTGATGTCGAAGACCAGTTGCTGAGCGGTGAAGAACCGAGGAATGTCGCACCCAGAAGCCGGGTAGCTCGCAGATGGTGAACCCCACTCTGAAATGTCGATCGATGACGTCGAGGTAGCCTGCAAGACCGACGGTGGCAAATCGTCACGCTATTCGCATTATGTTATCACACGTGCAAATGACGGATCAAAAAAGAGGAGGATACAAACACTCCAGAACCAGATGCTGTCGTGGATCCATGAACACAGTCATTCCAGAAGGTGATGGAGCGAGCCGATCAGACGCACAAAACACCAGCCACGTCAAATTGAGCGGCCCACACCCCGCCACCAGCCATAGCGAAGCCCTCGCCAAAGCTGTTCGGGCTCGTCTCGGTGACGAAGCATCCGCTCGGTCGCGAACAGTCGGTCTCGCCCGACACGCCGGTTTGCCATGCGCCGAACGTCTGCGAACATCCTGGCACCGTGTGCAGCGCATACTGATTCGCACCCTGCGTTTTTATGTCAAAGCACTGCCATGTGGCCATCGGGACACCACTGCACGAGAAGCTATACCATGAGGTTGACGCCTTCGATGATGTCGATTTCGCCATGATCCGGCCATTGTGGTCCTTTGCTCCAAAATGCTGGCCAAACCTGTGCCACAATTCTATAATTAACTTTTTTTTCTGGCCGGACACAACTCTATGCGAGCTGACACCTACCGAACATCCGTAGGGAAGATGCGTCAAGTCAATAATCCAGAGGCTGCCAACCCTGTAAAAGTCGTGCGAAGTGATCCGAATCTGTTGTCGTATTTTTAAATTTGCCCGATGTGGCGACAAGTGACGAAATACCGAATTCCTTTTCTCGTTCCAAGGTACATCAGCGATATTATCGACTTTGATGATCGCACGATTGTGTTCGTCGATGTATACCAGGTTCTCTTGGAATGCAGAAACGCGGTCCAACCACACAACATCGCCTATGATGTGGAGAGGTGAAAAGGGGTTAGATAGCAGAAAGCAAAATTCCGGACGACGAACGAACGCACCGAGGGTAAGATTATCCCAACTCCCGTAAAAGTCCCAGCGGTCGAAGAACGTTGCGCCAGAATAGTCCCGGACAAGGTCGTACGACGCCGAACGCGGTAAAAGAGACAGGACACAGGAGAAAAGATAGAGCTGAGTTGTTCCGAGCATCTGGAGTGTTGGGATGGGCTGGCACTTTCAGTTGGAGGAGGATTATTGGCCAGAGGGGGTTCCGGGACAGTCTGAGAGTTATGACAAGGGAAGAACCTAGGAAAAACCGAATCTCATCGAGGTACCCGCAGAGGGGAGCTCTCACGTCTCAGGCAGGCTTCCGACCCTTGTTGGTAGGCAGAGCCGTCACGGTCCCCGCCCGAATCCCAAATCCTACTCCCCGATTCGAGTACCTCCCTCTCGCCGCCCCCATTTATATCCACGGGGCAGTGTAGGCCTAGCCCAAGCCTGCGCCCCCTGTTATTCCAATGCTGGTATGAATGATCTCCTTCCTTCCTCGCTCTGGGCTATTAATATTCGTCCAGCTACGGCAGCTAATAGTAGTCATCTCCGCTATCTGGCACTTGGTCCCAATAGAAAGCAAATCCGGGCCTCAAAAATGTGTGAGATGAGCCCCAAACATCATACTTCTCGCGCGCCCCTCATTTCCATGGACCTCACTGGCAGGGTCGGAGGTGTGCTCGAATCGTAATTCATTCTTCATTAACAATAACACGCCTAGACCAAGAGTCTCAGCTTCATAATGAGTACCTGCGACACTGATAACGGGCCTACCCGACCTGCAAGTGCCATATCCCAACTGAATAGCAGTAAAGTCCCATGTCTCCGACTCCCCGCGTTCAAGTTCTTCCAAGTCGCGGCCTCGGCCGAGAACCTAAGACGGTCACTATCAAAGCACATCCTTCAGGTCCTTGTTTCCCTCGCATCTTGCAGTACTTTGTCTCACCATACGAGGTTTACCACCACTGTCCACCCTTTCACCGAAGGTCACGTGCTACAACCCGAGCTGCGAGCTGGAGAAGGTAGTCTTTCTGTAAGGGGAGGTCCTTCCGTTATACATTGATTACCTTCTCCAGCTCTCTCTTGGCTAGTTCTGCCACTTCCTTACCCTCTACACCTTAAATACTGCCATACATGTTTATTATATGTGGTTCCAGTGCCCAAAAATCTGTTTTTGCAGATGAGAAACCAATTATTTGAGGTTTCCCGTGTTTTTTGGAGGTCATCACTCCATGTCACCTGCTGGTTCGGACTTTTAAAATGTGGCAAAGCAGGGTTCCAGAAATGGCAAGTCAGCCACAGTGGCTCTCACGGGATCCGGGGCCAGCGGGCCGGCACCCGAAACACCAACAAACGGAAACAGAGATCGAGATCATTTTGTATGTAATCTCTAAAACAGTGTGTAGAAGCTGCAGAAGACAGTTATAAAAAAAATTCAATACATGAAATGAGATGGGAAACTGGCAAAAAAGCATATCCAATGCTGAAGGGCTAATGTGGTTGATCAAAAACTATATTACACTACTCTGGAATCGAACCCACATACCCACCATGCTCACTCATGTAAGCAAAACATAACAACCACTACACCATTTGGCTTTATCACTACTGCATCTTTAACAACACATGATGAGCGACTCTGACATGACACGTGCACCTAATGGTGGAGAATGAAACATACGACTGCAAACCGGACAATTGTACGTCGCCACTCTTCTCTTTCTCTTTCACCTCAACAACGACCACGACATTCCACCATGGAAACGAAGGAGATCCAACTGTGGTGTATACTCGTCGACCATCAAGTTAACGATCTCATGACAGGACCCCTCCTTGTAGACATACTTCCCGAAGCCCCTGTCGCCTCCTTAAAGAAGAAGATCTTGCTCGAGATGCCGTCTCTACAATACGTGGATGCTTCAAGTCTCACAGTGTGGAAGTGCCCCGGCCTGATTATATCTGAAGATGATAAAGATATCTTAGAGGCACGTATCCACAGGCTCGAGATTTCTAAAGAGGAGGAGGCCCAGAGGCTTTTTGAAGTGAGAAGGGTGTCAAGCCTCAGCATGGCCCCGGGTGAGGCACTGTTGGTGCAGATGCCTGGTACCTATTCCCATTCAATCCTGCTGTATTTAAATGATTTACCACTGCCATAGCCAGCCGCGAACACAAGCGCAAGCGGGATGCCGTTACAGAGACCGACATTCCGTCGGGACTCAAACGTTTGAGGGCAGAAACTTGCAAGGGGTCACCATCATACCTGGCTCTACCTCTCGAATTTAGCAAAATTTCGGGCCCACATCATACTATTGCCTGCAACCGCCCGTTCGAGGTTGACACGATCCCTCTCGTGTTATTCCACAAGGCCTTTGGGATCTTCAAAGATAGATGCAAAGCTGCCCCTTCGGAGCGAGCGCTCACTTTTCTTGAGAAACTTACCTTGAAGGCATGCGAGTGGTACCACGACGAGACCCAACGGAGGTCGGCGATCCAGTCCGTGTTCTTGGAGCACTTGGGCCTTGACTTTCCTGAGCGGAAGATTCCTGGCACCGAATTTACAACTGACGGGGCCCTCGTGGGTATCGTTATGCCGCCAGCAATCCGAGAATGCAAGAATGATAAAGATCAAGGACGTGCTCTGAATCAAGCTATCCTATACTACTGTGGATTTCTATCCGTAGCGCATCGCTTTCATAAATTCAAATCATCTTTTCCATGCATTCTCATAGTAGACACGGGTATGTCTGCACTTTGATCATCCGCTCGCGTGCTCATGGGATATACAGGTTCGGCAATGGGATTCTATGGCGCTGCATGGGATGGCAAGCGTGTGAAGGTCGAGCCTCTCGCACCGGGCCTTGATCTAACAACCCATTGGAAGGAAGTAGCTACCAGGCGCGCGATTGCATCTTGCTTTGATGCATTGGTCGATGCGATCGCGAATATCCAAGCGCATTACGAGTCCATCGATGCCGAGGCCCGGGCGACCCAACCCCGTTCGGAGTATGAACTCCATGTTCACAACGCTCGCAGGTACCCGTTCTTGACATCCTATGACGACCATGGACAGGAGACAAGTTTCACGTATGATGAACGGCTTGATGAAGACAAGCTAGTCTTCTCTGCCACCGTCAACCAGCCCGGCTCTGGGGAGTGTATTGTCAAGTTCACATGGCAGTATTCGGAGGCCGCGCATACTTATCTCGCATCCCGCGGTATGGCGCCGAGAATTCGGAAATGTATTCGAATCTCTGCGGACTGGACTGCGGTTGTCATGGATAAGTCGAATTATCAACTACTCTTCGCTTTGCCGCACTTGAACTTGAACCCTGACCAGGAGGAGAGGGTAGAGCGCAAAGTAAAAACCATCGTCCGAACGCTGCACGAAGGAGGGTTCGTTCATGGAGATATTCGGAATACCAACATTTTCGTCGACCAAGCATCACTTACATCCGACGACGTGACGGTTCACTTAATTGACTTTGATTGGGCAGGGTATGCTGGAGAGGTCAAGTACCCAATGGAAATAAACTGTAGGACTGTGAGGCGTCCGGAAGGGGTCAAGGGTGGTAATCTTATCACTCAGGAGCATGACAATGAGATGGTATCTTATTTGTTTGAAAAATAGTCATTTCACCACAATGTACTTTTTGCAAATCGTGGGTAGATACTGTACCTCAGCCCATCAACCTCCCCTGCACTTTGTCTTCCTCGCTAGTTCATATCCGACTCCAATATCATTCTTTCTGCGACGACCAGCTGATGTGCCAAAACTATCTCCACCACCATCACCGCAAAGCTCTGGGCGGTACTCCTTGACATCATCCCTTACCTCAAATAAACGACGACTGGTAAAACCGCCCGTCGGCCAGGCGTCGTATGCGTCTCGCCGAGGTTGAAGAGGGACTTTCCCCGACAGCAACGGACCAGATGAGCCCCGAGAATGAGTTCTGGTATGGTGACTGTGGATATTATACGACCG
>Ga0307510_10002461_pt1 | contig 21042 bp, 5 predicted proteins | sample 12_EM_MG_FD_207224 | JGI IMG/M metagenome (GOLD analysis project Ga0307510, IMG submission 207224) | Populus trichocarpa ectomycorrhiza microbial communities from riparian zone in the Pacific Northwest, United States - 12_EM | ecosystem: Host-associated > Plants > Roots > Unclassified | place... | reverse complement strand
TTTATTTTTTCTCGCCCCCCCCCCCCCCGGTCCGTGTTTCCTTGAAAATAAAATGCATACAGTAACTTAGACAGTGTTTATTAGGGAATCACATCAGTATGAAACAATAGTGAAACTAAGACAATCCCAATGTTGTTGTAATAACATTGAAAATACAAGCATGTGCTGCTTGTATTGGTAGTTATTTGATTCTATCTCAAGGTTTGTAATTGAAATCACTGAAAGATATTGTATACACAATTATCTGTGTTTGTGTGTGGGTTTGAGCACGCATGTTTAAGGGTACATGTTTTTGTGCTTATATTCATATTATTAACCGAGTTTGTTGACATACCTTTAGAAAATGATGTGCTGTATACATGCATTGTAGCTAAGCATGGCATCTAAGATCCAATTTTTCTCTGCAGTCTCAAGATATCGACATGAGGACACGAAGAGGGCAATCATGAGGCTGGAACAGGGTGCTCATTCTTATATGCAAAGAGCTATTGCACGTCATGGAGCATTTGCAGTTATACATGGCCGCCATTCAAAACATTATATTAAGAAATCTGAGGTATATTAAAGATTCCTTAATTCCTTAATTTGTTGGGGTACTGGCTTTAAAGAATCCTATTCTTTTAATCCCTTGTGTCCATGTTTGTTTTTCAAATAGTTGCCTCATCTACGAAACCACAATTGGAGCTATAAATTTATATACAGATACAATGCTCATCCAAATTGTGTATCTGAATCACTAATAGTAAATTATCTAGATAGTTTGGTAATTTCATGTGATAAATATTCATGGTATATTAGTTAGGAGTAGGAAATTTTGTTTCCTTTTCATTCATTTTAAATCTAAAGACTATTCAACCTCAATAAGATGCTGTTTTGCTATGGAGCTTAATTTCTGAAGCTAGCCCATAAATCTTAAATCCATGATAAAATCTATGCCTTGGGTTGGTTTGTAGGATTACAGTGCATGTGATTTTTCTTTGTGACCATGCAGGTATTACTTGGTAGAGCAACAGAAGATGCTATTGTCGACATTGACTTGGGAAGGGAAGGCCGTCGTAATATAATATCTCGACGGCAGGTGAGATTTGCCCAAGTTTATTAATATATTTTAACTGTACTGTTAGTGGCTTATTCTCATTTTCTTTTTTTGGCCTAAAATTTGTAGAATTCAGCACTCAATCCCTTTTCCTTTCACTCCTTTATTTTCATATTTTTTTACTGTTTTTTTGTCACTACAAGGATTCTTTTCTTTTCTTTCAAACACTGTCATCATGTACTAAATTAATTAACTGATAAATTAAGAAGATTTGCTTGTTAAAAGTCATGAAAAGTGAGAATTGTTTATTATATATGGGTTAAATTAGGTTGAGATTGAAGATGGTATTTATGCATCTCTTTATAAAATTTGTAACCATAGCAATGAAAAATGATGAAATCAAACTTGTAATTGCCTTGCATGCCATTTGAGAATACATGTGGGAGTTCTGGATCTTGAATTGCTGTAATCCATTTCTTGCTTCAAAAGCTCAAAAGATTTCAAGTGAAGTTTACTTAAGTTGTAATGGCTGGTAAGAATAAAATAATCCTTTTGAATCTAGCCTCTTTTGGCTCCATCAGGCATACTATGCCTCCTCTTCCTGTTAAATTTCACATCTCTTATTTTTATCTTTCTCTTGTAGTCCACTAAGGCCGACTTTTTTCTTTAAATTGAGGTGCATGTAACTTTTCCTTATTTGTTTAGGCTACTATAAATTTGGACAAAAGTGGATCTTTTTATCTGAAAAACCTTGGCAAGTGCTCCCTCTCGGTGAATGACAAGGAAATAGCCCCTGGACAGAGTCTAAGCCTTACTTCTGGTTGTTTGATTGAGGTTTGTTGCAATAGGTCTTTATTTCAGCATTCATGGTTAACAAGATGCTCTTTATGTGTAGAATTTTCTTTCAAGTGTTCTCTGCAATTTTATCACATATTGAATCTTATGTTGGCTTTTCCCGTGCCTGCTTTTACCTGTCAGTGTTTATGCAAGTAATTTTTAGCAATAACAAAAACAAGCCTTTATCATGACTTGAAATTTGTGTGGATAGAACGAAACAAATGCCATTTTCACTAAGGGTCTTTACAATGAACAAGATAATACTCTTCATTCTGTGGTACTGCCATCTTTAGGGAGAGTATTTATCGTCTTGAATTATATGCCATAAATCTTAATGAAGTTTGTTTCTTGTACACAATTCATTCATATGTTGACGGCTGTTAGGTAAGAGGTAATGTCGAGAGTCCCACTGTTTATGCATACGCACTTGTAACCTTTATCTCTTTCTTTTTCCCAGCTGCCCATAGATATTTGCTATTTGATTTTCCATGCTGTGTAAAGCCCAAATGGTTTCTCAATGACTGCAAATTTGGACTCTAATTTTTTGATGTGCCAACTGCTCTAAGATCACTTTGTTCGTGGCACACATAATTACCACAATTATACAGAATCTGTAAATTCCTAGGGAAACCTTATACTGTTTTCTGCTAACATTAACAAAGGCAATTTATTTTGTTGCAATTGCATATTATAACTAGCATCCACATGTTTCAGCTGCTACAATACAAATGTGTCTTAATCCACGAATGACTTTATATTCCTCATGTTTTATTCCTCGAAGTTTTATGTTTGCACAGTACACCTAATCTCAAGTAATTCGTGGGTGTCTCTGATTTTGCAGATTAGGGGAATGCCTTTCATATTTGAGATAAACCAAACTTGTGTGAAGCATTATCTAGCTAGAAAAACCCAGGAGAACCAAACCTGGGAGCACCTGGTTTGAATCACACCAGAAATTCAGAGCGTCATCAGAAGGTGCTATTTTTTTTTACCATGTGCTTTCTGGGTTCTTTCGATAAGCTATGTTCAATCTGTTGTATGTAGATCAGCTGCCTTTGAAAGAGGAGTAATGTTCTCATGTTAGAAAGGATTTTTCCGCATGATGTCTTAATCATTAGAAATTTATATAGGGATTATTACCTAAAAAATTTTATATGGGGAGCATGATTTCACTTGCATGCAACAAGAAAAATCACGAATCTAGGTTACTGAGCAATTACTTCTCTGTTGGGAATAAATAATGTTCTCTTGAGATATCGGGGATGTTTGGGAATAAATAATGTTCTCTGTTGGGAATAAAATCGCTAATCTAGGTTACTGAGCAAAGGAACTCCACGAGTTTTAGTTCTAGCTTTCCCTTTTCTTTCCCCTTCCATCAAATTACTCTGCGCAGACTCTTCCTGGCAGTATGATCAGAGTCGCATTAGGATAACAAGGCTGTCGAGATAGACCTGGAGTGTGCTTATGATTGCTTGGGCTCAAGCAAACATCCGAACTATGACTTTCCACTTCTGGTGGTTGATTGGACCTTGACCTCCTCCACATTATTCCATCTGTTGCTGGAATGGGGGATGATTCCTGTTAGCTTTGAACCTGCCAGTGAAGCTTGTTAATTATTTTGTGAAGGATGAGACTCGAAATAACTTGAATCTCTTATCAAAGTCATTTATTAAATCTCAATGGGACTTTCATCTCTCATCGAAATCTAAACTCTGCTCTGTCTTCTTATCTGATCGATTTTGTTTTGTAAGGCAATAGTTCCCTAATCCAGAGCCGAAAGTTCATTAGTGAGGTTGCTCTCCTTGATGATTTGGTGCCCTAGTATGCATTTCACATCTGATTGAAGCATCCAATGTTCAGTAAAACTGTCTTCATTTGGCAGTACTTACAGAATCTGAGCAGACGCATGCAAAATCACCATAACCGGCTAATCAATTTCTGTATCTATTGGATTTTCTTTTTATTTTGCTTGAACCCCAAGTCAGAAGATCTCACATGGGATTCTGCCACATTCCTTATTGTCAAATCCAACGGTTTGAATGAGACTGGTGTCCGCTGTCATAAGTCACAACTCTCTAGCATCTACAAATTAGTCCAGAAACCCAAATCGTACGGAACAATCGAACTATCTTGCTCTCTTGTCCATAGCCATTGCTTTGGTGCACAACCTTCTAAATCCAAGTCCAATATCCACTCTCCCATTTTCCTGTCTACCTTTATCTAGTTTCTCTGGAAAATGTCAAGAAGCAAACGCAGCCTCACTTTCTCTCTACAGTAACTCCTTTTTAGGATCACATTGTCTTTACTGTTGCTTAAAGTAGATTCCAGAAGCCACCCTGGAGACATACGAGTGCTCAAGGATCTAAAACAGGCTCCCCAAGTCCGTAGGTCCTGGATCTTGCTATAACTCGTGGGACTTCTCAGTGGATCCCTGTGACCATATCTTCAGCGACAAATTCACCTGTGGGTTCAGGTGTGACTGGGTTGCTTCTGGTTTATTCTGAGTCGCAGAGATTACTGTTGACCTGGTGGGTTACTCTGGTTTATCTCTTCAATCACCTAGAACCTGCCTTACCTTCAAGCTCTTGACGTTTCAGATAACTCCTTCAATGGCTCAATCCCATATGGGTTACTCTGGTTTATCTCTTCAATCACCTAGAACCTGCCTTACCTACAAGCTCTTGACGTTTCAGATAACTCCAATGGCTCAATCCCATACTCGCTTTCCAACCTCACTCTGCTCCGTCGTCTCCGTCTCTTAAAGAACTTGCTTTCTGGACAGTTCCGTATCTCACCTTGAAGAGCTATATCTTGACGGCATCTCCATGGAAACAAGCTTCAACTCTCTTGTAAGATTAAAAGGACTTGCAATCCAAGAAAAAAAAACCTCTGGTGAGTTTCCGGATTCGGGTGTTCTCAAAGACCAGATAACTACCCAAGTTCCTTCAACATTGCCAAGGTCACTTCTTGAACTTTCTATGCGAAACAACTTCCATGGAAACCTGCCAGATAATGTGGGAGATTTGGAGTTTTACAGGTTTTGGTTCCAGGCAAGCTAATAGCTCTTGATTAACTTTAACGATCTAAGAGGTTTGTTGCCTTGATTTTTGGGTTCCATGCCGAGGTTGTCAGTTTTGTCTCCACAGAATAAAAGGCTTACAGTAATGATACCAACTCGGTAATACTTTTTCGTTGGAGAGGCTATTATTTAGATGTGAACTACTTGTGTGGTCCGATTCCGGGTCCTATCATGGATTTAAAACCGGGTTCTGCTAATGTGGGTTGTGTGGATAATTGTTTATATAGGTGTCCTGGTACGTTCTTCATTTGTCAAGGTGGGAATCAGAAGTCCTGAATGGACTGCAAGAAGAGATTCTCGCCTGCTATTCCTAAGACTAGAACACCAAACTAACCAGATTTGTATGATATTGACCCTTTTCCTTCGAAGTTTGCCTCTATTTTTTGTTTTTTAAAAAACTAAAACAAAGGTTTGAAAGCAAAGATTTTGCGTGAAAAAGGGCAAGTTAGATGTTCTCTATCTAATCCAGCCTTGGTGCAAAGCCAATACAATAATATGGTCAGTAAGTCAGTGCCCGTGTTGCAATTGTTAGTTTCAACATATTAAACCCAACTGTATCTGTTGTCAATGCTCGGAAAATCCGAGGCCCAGGGCTTGATCCGGATTGGGTTTTTAATTGAATTGAGCAAGATATTAGCCCTATTAAATTTGGTTGATTTAATTATATTATTAGTGATCTGGACGACTCATTAAACCTTATTTTAATGCCCCCGGGGCTGGATTAGGTTTTGGGCCAGTTTCATAACCAAACATGACATGGAACGGACCCAAATATACTTTTAAATTTTCCATTTTTATTAGCCCATTTACAAACTACCGCCTCCCGAAGCCCATAATGTAAAACGCCTTAAATTTAAGCGCCTCCGCCCATCAAATTGCAGAGCTAAAGTAAGGAACGAACCTAGGCTAGCTTTCCTAAAAACAGAGGTACTTCCATTTTCAAATACGGAATTGCGCTTTCCTCACTTGCGTACACCTTAGCCCTTAGACCTACTACCGTGGAAATATCTAAAGCCCTCACTAGCCCTCTTGGCTCACAAGGAGAAGGAATAGCACTGGCTGGCTAGTAGGAGTCCTGGAAATGTCACCGGAAATGGCTGAACCAGAGCTCGCACGCTCGTATAGAGGCCCTCGGCTGGATCGACGACATAGAAGGGCGCGCCTCACCTGTCCCTCACAGCTCTACTACTCTCTCTCCTTCGGCAAAATCTTTGCAAAAGCTTATATTTTTAATCTATAGGTACGCTTTCGAATTTGGCGTCTTGGATTACTGAAGTCCCCTTTCAATTTTTGCGAGGAAGTGTCGTAATTGCTATGCTGAATTTATCACAAATATACACAGACCCTCAAAACTTGATACACCGTGGAGTTTGGTGCTGAACGTTGTTATGAGAAATTTAAGAGAGAAAGCTTCATTCGAAGAGTATGTCACGAGGACGACGACGAAAAGAGATATTTGAAGAGGAGAAAGATTGTGCCTGATTTTAGAACTCCATTGGTGAAGGTTTACGTTGTTAAAAAGCCGGTTGTAGCTTCTAGGGTTGGTGATGACTCAAGCAGTAGTGGACTGTACATTTGCTGGGCCAAAACTATGGGAGTGATGACAGCGACACTCGGTGCATGATTAGAATTTCAGTAAGTATAATTTCATTGTGCCCCCGTCACTTTACTGGTTGTGCTAATATATGATTTTTCAATTTTGATTGAATTATTACAATATTTTATTTTATTTTTTGCCATGTGTGTAGCACATGATGATGGGCAGATAATTTTCACGACTGTTGTGGAAGTTTCTTGGGTTTGTTGATTTTTTTTATTTTTTTTTGCTTGGAGTTACGTCGGTTTTAAGCACTGTTTGACAACAAGATGAACAGCAAATTACACCACAGCAAAAACATCATTTTTTTGTGTTTTGGCTAGCGAAACACAATAACTAAGATGTGTTGTTTTTATTTTTACGAGTGGAATTCGTGTTTTAAAAATTTCATTTTTATATTTTTTTATATTATTCATATTAAAAAAAAATTATTTTAATATATTTTCAAATAAAAATCTCTTTCAACCAACGTCAATGTAAACTTCCAATACCATCCGATATCAATTTCCTTCCGCGGAAAACTGGAAAAGGAAGTGATCCTTTTGCTTGCAGTTGTTTTTTAGGCACTATTTTAAATGCTAACCAGCCGTCAGTCTATGCAAACCACCTGTGCCTGGGCTAGCATGAGACACATAGCAGGCAATCTTGACACCTCGAGGCTCTACATGTGACCATTGTGTTAGGGCATTGAATTAAGACCCACTCTTAAATACACTTCTGTAAACTATTCTGTGATGCGGCTATTTTGTCATATATATATTAATGAGAATCAATCCAGTCTCAAGAATTTACAAAACCCAACAAACATATGTAGTTAATTATATGATCAATCCGTAAAAACCTATGTACTTGACTTTTTATGTTCACTTTTCTTTTCTATGAGACTTAATTTGTTGAGATTACATGTTATAATTTTCTTTTACTTCTGTTTATTAACATGATATTGTATTATGATTATCAGCATATAATATTCAAGTGTTATGAAAGAAGAAATAGCTAATAAAAAATTAAAAAGATAATTTCAACAATGAAAAATGAATCTGTATTATTAAAAATAAAAAATTTATATCAGTTAAGTTAGCTTATATTAATTCACATTAATTTGATATAAGGAAATAGCCGGTCCGAGAAGATGTCTCCATGAATGTGTTTTAGGGTTTTTTTTAAGAATATAGTAAAGATTATTTTTTGTTTAGAAATATATTGAAATAATATTTTTTATTTTTAAAAATTTATTTTTATATCATCACATGAAAACATTCAGAAACATCAAAAATATAATATGAATTTCAAGAGTATACTGGACCGTAGTACCAACCAGACTTTAGAGATTACCATTGTTTGATTTTTCTAAGAGGGCGGCTCACCGGATCATTTCACTCTGTGGTAGCTCGGGCCTTGTACAGAGGACTGAGTTGATTCAAGCTCTCCTAGCTTTTGAAACCAATTCCTAACCCTCGGGTCTTCCACAGTTTTAGCCGACGAAGGTAAAGATTTTATCCGAGCATTACTAGGTTACTCTGTCAAGGAGCTGATACAGTTAACTCTCCTGATGCTCATGTAAGTACATGCCAATCCTCTTAGCATAGTTGCGACTACAAATGCAGGAATTTTGTGGTCACCCCAGGAAATTACCCAGGCAACAGTACCTTCACATAAATCTTTTGTCCCAGTCAATGATCATTGGCACCTTGGCTAGTGGCTACTCTACGAAGCACTGTGCTGAAAATACCTTTATTCTTGCTTTACATGAATTTGGTAGAACATTTGCCGTGTCAGGAGAGTCAATTATTTGCACATGCCTGGCATGGCCCTTCTCATAGTGAGCTGTTTTGACTAATATGCCTGGAGCTCCGACAAAGAGGTGATTACAGATCTTACTGCAGCTTTTCATATGGAATTCGTGGTCCTCTGTATTGATGGCTGGGTGGATCTATGATCAGGACAGACTTTTCCGCTCCAATCCAGCTTGGTAGTGTAATAAAAAGCATACCAGACTTACAATGTGGATTTATTGTCCAAACACAATTGTATTTAAAGATAAAAATGTTGGTTTTATTAGTGGTATGGTTGTCTACCAAAAACAAGCATGATTTTTTATTTGACCCTTACATTTATCTCACTATCGGTATGGTTCTTGAGTGCATTAGCTCACTATAGTTGAGAGAGGTCTTTAAATTAGGTTCGATAGATGCTAGTTTTTTTTTTCCAGTTTGGGGATTTTGATTTTGAATGCGTCATTTGTTTATCCTGTTTTTAACCTTTCAAAAGCATCTGGTTAATTATACTCACTTTTACACGACAGGTAATTAGCCTAGCCGCCTAGCTCACGATTCTGCTGCCTTAATGTTGCTACCTATGGAGGACATCGTACAAGGCAAGGCCCCTCGCCTCTTCCATGAGCACCTTCTTCAGAAATAAGACCGAATGACTTGTATGTCAAGTTAGCTCAGATAGCGAAAATACATTGCGAGTCCCATTTTTAGATCTCAGTCTGGGATCCCATTGTCTGATGAGGGACTAAGATGATGCACCAGATTAGAGACAAAATTGAGCGAATTCAGCCAAAGGTACTGTCCTAGCTAGCGCAAGCAATACAGTACACATGTAGTAAGGTTAAGCATGGAGATTTCATGACATATACCGACCAAATTGAACGGTACGATGGGCTCCATTCTTACAATTGGCAAGGATGAAAAGGGTGATTTAAGGAACATGTGATGTTAACTGATAGCTAGACAACCATTGAAGGAGGCAAAGAGACAGCAATTGCAAGGGATAGCCTGCAAATTACAGAATCTTATACCATAATCCTTGGAAAACTCAGTTTCTGTCCAATAGTAAACCTTATCGGATGCATCCAATGTTCATTATACTATTGAAGATAACGAGGAACCTTTGTGGCAGCAAATTAGAGCGTGTTCCCCATGCCTTATCAGTTCTAGAGATAGAATATTTTTACTGGTGATTAATGAGTATATAGTGTATCCCCACTCCCCCAAGGCCCATACTTTACCTCCCATCCTAGATTTCTTATCTAGTACAGTTCTTCCTTCCATACTCTGTTATACCTAGAATATTCCTGAGCATGTTACCCTTTCTCCCTCCTTGTTAAAACACATATCATATTGAATTATTACATAAATACGAAAGATTATGAATAGGTAACTCATCGTAAAGTTTACTATTTTGTACGGAACCCAAACTCAACTATCTAATTCAATATATTAACGAAGCCCAAAAGAGGTTTAAAAACCCAACAAAAATTATGAAAATATCACTTTACATCCCTCAAAAGATGAGTTGCAAGCCAGAAGTATTAGAAAACCCATCACGTATTTTATATATATATATATAAAAGATTAAGAATAGGTTAACCATCACAATGCTCTTTCCCTTCATCGATGAACAAACTTGATAGCTTATATATATATATATATATATATATAAAAGATTAAGAATAGGTTAACCATCACAATGCTCTTTCCCTTCATCGATGAACAAACTTGATAGCTTAAACACGCTAAAGGATTAAAAGGGTGTTTAGTGCTAGGATTGAATTATAGTTCTGCAAGTTTTTGAAAAAAATGGTATGTTTTTAAATTATTTTAATATATTACATTAAAATTTAAATTTAAAAAAATATATTATTTTAATATGTTTTTAAATAAAAAACACTGTTATCTTACCCGTGCACCTCCAAAAAAGTGGTGGGGGCATTCCTCGATGCCAGTAGAAGAAGGCCAACGTAGAAGTAAACAAGATAAACAGTAGCCATTGTTTGTTGGTGACTGCTGGATGTTAAGTACTTTTCACTCGATATTATGCCATTATGCCAACTAACATTAAATAAATAAATGTTAGTGGCTTCAAGGTGTCTAGTATGCTATAATATTGCTATTATTATTATTATATATATATCTTTGTCAATCATTTCGGAAATAAAATAATAATAAATTATCATTAGCACGGTATGATATGACTACTTAATCATACTTTTAGGCATAACTGCTACTGTTGCTTTGTTATGACTCGACTCTCAATCTCCCTCGTCTCGGAATGCAATCAACATTGTGCTATAAAGTCAAATACTTGATTGTGTTAGACACTATTTTTTGAATTTTTTTAAAACCCTCTGAGAACTCTTATTACTGGTAGTAAATTCTTTCAGAAATGCTGGATAATAAAAACATATCTCATACAATCGTGCTAGACTTTGAAGCATCTGGGTATGAACATGCATTTGTCTGTCGCTGTCTCAGGGCCTAGAGTACAGAATCCAGCCCTAGATTCCGTCCAGATGAATAAATTAGGATCCAAGCACGAGTAAAATAGTAGCGTCTTATCACCTCACAGTGATGCCGACAACTCGTTTTGCCTATTTTACATTATATATCAAGATTATTAGAGAGAGAGAGAGCATAGCATCATTTGCTTGATCATCAAATCCTCTGGACAGAAAAAGTGTTGTTTGTCTTTCTTGTGATGAGGTGAGCCAACGCCTAATCCAGACTGATCATATCTTTTATTTCAATTAGGTTGCGAATCTAATCTAGTACAATCTCTTTGAAAATACATGCCATGTACCAGAGGTGAGTAAATTACTTGTAAAAACAGACTTGAAATTAGATTTATCGAATTGAATGGTTTTTTGAATTTGTTGAGTAATTTTGATTAGGAAGTATTTTTTTTTAAAAAAATCAGTTTGGTTTTAGATTTTATAAAAAAAAACTTGACACTTGACCTGAATAGAACCGAACATAAAAATTCAAACATAATCAAATAAAAAAATCATTGTAAGGTAAAAACTCATTAAATCAAAACATGTCAAAAGTTTATTAATTCACCTAGAACTTAGTCTAATTAAAAGTCTATTAATTCAAATTAAACTCATTTGATTTTAGCAAATATAAAATGAAACTGGACCAAGTTAATCGGTTTGATTTTCTCACTTGATTCAGTTCAAAAACAATTTAAAAATTGTTTAATTGGATTTTTTTATTCAAATCCCAAGGGACTCTCACAATATTTCTATAAGCTCTAGATGTGAATTTTAAATCTTGAAGGCATTTTTATACGAAAAATAGTTAGAGTTCTACCATTATTTTAATTTTATATTTACACACACACAAGAAAATAGAATTAGGTGAATTAAAATCAGATAGTATCGGTTTCGTAATTTTGAAGGGTGTAGTTCAATCGGTCAGACCATGAGTTTATTCCCTAGAGATCACCAGTTTGAATCCCACAAATCTTTGGACCACTGAAGGTTTATATGATCGTTAACTTCAGAACCCGTAAAATTAGTCGAAATGCACGCAAACTAGATCGGACACCCGTATTAATAAAAAATATATATATGCTTCGTACGCCACCCCTCAGTATTGATAAGTGATCGGCATACCGAACGAAACTCTGCCGTCTCATAAAATAATCACTCATTGCATCCATTTCCGATGAACTCGATGCGTGGTGGCTGGTGACTGGTGACCTGCACTTGCATCTGATTTTCATGTTTGTTTTCGGTGATTAGTCAACGTTTTCAAGAGAATGGGTTTCCACTGGCATCTGCAAAAAAACGTTTTATTAAATCGGTTTGGTAATCCTATTCTGTGCTACACTCGAATTATTATCAAGTGATATATAGGCTCAAGTAATTGACTTTATAAGTGGTTGCAGCGCCTGAATCGACCTTTCTCCTCCATCAATCCTGGTGTTAGTCAAGGAAGCTTGGGTTTGGTAAGCAAAAGTTTTTCTTCGGGCTAAAGCAACGAGTTAATTTTGTTAAGCAATTACGAGGTACCGTTCGAATAGTAAGCGCCATTTGTCAAATGGTCGGCGTGATGCATTTTAAGTAATCTTGATCATGTGAGGGCTAATCCTACCTAGTCTAGGAGGATTATTGAAGTGATAATAAAACGCGTGGACTGTTTATTTTAGAGCCGGCATTGTTCACATAAATAAAACATTGTGGATGACTGTGAAATTAAAGTTTTATTTTTTTATGATTTGATTCTAATTCAAGAATAATTGATTTGAATTTTTTAGGCAATGATGGAATTAATAGAGTAGAGGCCAAGATTAAAAGGACATCAAACATGGATAGCGTGTAAGAGATTATGTGAATAATACATTTAGGTTCTCAAATTTTAAAAACAACGTAAATTATACAATTTAGGTCCTTTAAAACTTAAATAGTATCAATTTTGGTACAAAAATTTATTTGTATTGTTTTTCGGTTCTTGGTTAGAGAGAGAAGAGTTGTTGGATTCCATCGATGAAAGAGAAAGTCGTCGTTCAAGCCGTTTCCAACCACTAAAATGAATTTTTTTTATGCCCACGGGTTACATGGGATGGGATGAGAGAGGCTTGATAGTGGGGTGGTTTTGGATTTAAATGGCTTGAAAATTGGGTATTTTGGATAAAAAAAAAATTACCTTGATTTTCTTGTCACCAATTGTGATCAGAATCTGAGCTTATAAATGATACGTCGTTCGCCTTGATAAGCAACGTGTTGCCTATGTAATTTTTTTAGAATAAATAGGGGCAGCCGCCCCTTTAAAATATCAAGAAAAAAATAAAAACAAGCTCTGGCATGCGGGCTAGGGCTTGAAGGCCCCCCCCCCCACATGGGCGGGCCTATGGCCCAACATGTCTGGGCTTTTTGTTGGCCCTCTTTTTTAAAATATATATGTTATGTGTAAATTTAAGATAAAAAAAAATTATTTTACTCAGTTGAGTTCATAACCCGAATAACATGTTTGATAAGTTAAGCCACAAGGCCCACAACACTCGAGTTATTATTTCTTTTTTTATTTTTATTTTTTATTGATACCTTTTCTTACATGTCTTTTTGCAAAATAATTTTTAAATTTATGTTTTGATTGATATAGCTCATTTGTGATTTTTATTTTATTATTTACCTTTTTAAAAAGATATTTTTAAAATTACTTTGTGTATATTTAATTTTTTATGAGATTTTTCTTATTTGTCTATAATTTTTTTTATATTTTGTATAGATAAACCTATGTTTTAAGATAAAAATATTTTTTTTAGATAATATTTTTTATATGTACAGTCTTGCATAATTTTTTTTTATTCAATCAATTTAATGTGTGTGTGGCGTGTCTATTTCTATTATAGCCTGATTAAATTAAAAACATACTTGAATAAACAAAATATTGCAAATACAGTAGGGTAAATATCTCGTATTGCGAGATTAAATAACTTGATCTACACCTGTCTCTTGAATTTTCCAGTTTTATTTTTAGTTATCATTGATGACTTTCTTATTTATTTATTAACACGCGTAGTTTTTAATTTATTTGATTATATTAATGCGTAAATTTTTTTATTTACACTTGTAATTTTTTTAACTATAAAAATACATCAAAAGAATCTGCATATATAAAAAAATTTAGGAGAAAATAATATCTAATTTACATAGTGGCACGGGGCAAATAGCTAGTTGTTATCCTTAAGAGTTCTAACAAATAGGAGGCGTGATGCATTTAAAGTAATCTTGATCATGTAAGAGCTTATGCTACTTGGTCTAGGAGGATTATTGAAATGATAAATGGGTTTAACACTCACTTCGTTATTATTATTAAGGGTTCGAATTTATATCTCAATAATAGTGAGATTTATACCTTGTTTGATGAAGCATTTGGACTAACTTTTAAAAGTAATTTTCAAAATGTATTTGATGAAAAAATATAATTTTTTTATATATATCTTTGAATAATTTTACCATAAAATTACTGTAAAATACCAAATACATGTTTATAAAAACATCTGGGTCATCCTCGCATTCAGATTATTTTTTTCTTGTATACAAATTGATCCAAAAAAAAGCGAGCACCGTCTTGAAAGTGTTGAAAGCTGGGTCGGTTTCCTATATAACTATTGAATGCATGATTACCTCCACGTGTTCGCATACTGTTCCAAATGCTTCCCGTCAAAGCAGGCACGTAGGAGGTCGTTGATTGATCCTCCCCTCTCGTGTATATGTGCCATCTCAATAATATGGAAGTGTGTCGATGTACTATAGGCTAAAATAATTACAAGTATCCAGTTAAAAAACGATGCCCGACTAGCACTCCTCCAACAGGACTGGATGCCCATTAGCTGACACCTGCTCTCCATTACGAGGCAAGTATCCGAGCTCTAAGAAAACAGTCGAGACTCTTCCTCTCACGATTCCTCTGCTTATTTTAGTGCCGAGAATTGCTTGAATTCATAAATGCACAGCTTTAAAGGCATCCCATGCTCCCCGATAACAGCACAGGGAGAGGTCCCATAGCCCCCAATCGGGGATGGGGTGACTGGGATTTGATCTTTCCAAGAGGGGTAAAGTTGTCTTTATCGGAGCCTTTCCATCCGAGAAATATTCGACGATAATTGAACCTTTAGTAGAGCCAGACAACATCTAGCCTAGCTGCATGTTTGATTAACCGTGTGACCAGTAATTTGCTGGTAGTAATTTTTTCCTCTCGAAGGTGGTTAATTTAAGGATACGGGTGCTGTTCTATCTATACATATTTATTTAACGGGATAGGTAAAAAAAAAAACATAAAAGAAAATAATTAATATTTTTATTAGTTTTGGTAGGATAATATGTGATTTTCTCAATTTTTTTATGTTTATCTCTTTTTTATTGAATAAATATTAAATAGTTATAGTTCGAGTATCTTAACTTTTCTTTCCTTCTTCGTGTATTTCTTAAAGCAAGAAAGATGGCTCCTGGACCTAACTCTTCATATTTTTAACCCCGACCTGGTGTTCTTGTTGCATAATAGTATGAGAAGATTAAACCAGCAGAATGTAGCTTGGTTGGATTATACAATTTTTTTTTTCTGTTAAAAAAGTGGCCTTTTATTTTTTATAAAAATACTTAATAAAGGGAGTCAAGGTTGATAAATCAAGGGCAGACCTTCGGAATTAGTCCATCGATTATGACCTGATTCTCAGTTTAGTTCCCAAGGTATCAATTTTCTCAGTTAATCACCAATATATTATATATTTCTCAATTGTTTGTTTTAAAAAATTATATATTTTTATTTGAAAATGTTAGATTTCCTGAAAATTATATCTATTTATTGCATACATGCATGCACGCTTCATACGAAAAGCATAAAGGGACAGGATGAGGGGACCTGATTGGGCAACGTCCACTACTTATAGGGATCTGAATGAGAAAACAGTTGATAATTTGGAGACCAATACGAGAATTGATGTTCGGGCACGAGGGTTGCCCTTGAATCAAATAAAACCAATATAGTTTCAAGTTACAGCAGAATTAAGAGTTTTTTTCTTTTTTTTGGATTGGATTGGACTTTGTATTAGATAATTTGTTTTATTTTATATTTGATAGATGCTATATGAGATATGGTTGATTTGGTGCTTAAACTAGTTCAAATTTAATAAAATATAGAGAAAGAATTTATTCGATCTGACCTGATCAAAAACCTGAGTTGATCTGTAACCCGAGATAAAATACGGGTAAAAAACTCATTCACTTCTTTTGAATTTTTTTTGTCAATATGAGATTGCTTTAATTATTTTTTTATTATTATTTTTAGTCAACTCGGGTTGACCTTTCTGACCTGTGACTCCGGCTCTGCCTCGAGACAACCTCCAAGTTGTATTTTAAAACTATGATGATAATTATTTTTATTTTTATGTTGACCCAAATTAATGGTCAACCCGGCCCATGACCTAGACTTTACCCTAGATCAACCATCTAGTCTAGTTTTAAAACTATGATAATAATAATTTTATATATACATTTACCCGGGTCAATAGTCAATTGGCTCATAAGTTGGACCTTACTCAAGGTCAACCTCAAGGTTGTGTTAAAAAACTTTGATAATAACCAATATTATACTTGCATTGACGTTGGTGAATGGTCAACTCATCTCGTCATCTAGATTTTATCCCTAATTAATTCTTAAATTAGTTTTAAAATTTATAATAATAACTAATTTTATTTTTATATTGACTCAAATTAATTTTTATACAAAGAAATTAGACAAATATATCCTTCCCCTTCCGGTGAGACAAAATTTCCTCCTTTCGAATAACTTTAAACACAAAAATTAATTTTTGAATTTTATCAACCAGAACATCCTTGAACATGACAAAGATTAATTTTTTAATTGTCCGAAAAAACACAAAAAATTAAAATTAAAATTAATTATCATGTACAGTTCATTCATATGCAGCACACCAGACGACCAGTCATCGTCAGAGCATTAAACTCAGCAATCATGTTAGCAATCATGTTAATAAGCATATAACTGACATTGACATGTGATATCTTTTCTGCTTTGTTCCTAAAATTCTAAATTGAAAAACGCTCATGATCATTTTTTAATATAATAAAAAGAAAAAAAATTACCCGTTCATAAAATTGATCACATTAAGGAAGAGGTATTAATACAACAAAAGTCACATTAATTCATTAAAATTAAATCCCCTCATTAAAGGATAAATTCACATCGAATTTATGCATCGGAACAATTTTTTTTTACAAAGTTAGTTTTAAAATTCAAAATAAAAAATTGAAGTCTAAATCAATATTTTTAGCTTATTCACCTTTAAAAAAATTTATGATTCTCATTGAGAATCTTAAAATTACTTGCCTAGCTTTTAAAATTATTAAAATCATAAGAGTAATGATTATATTAAAAAGAAAAAAGGCAAAGTTAAAGAACTTTGTTAAACGTAAATAATTAAGGTATGTTTGAGAGCGTAATTGCTTTTTAAAGTGTTTTTCATTCAGAAAAATATCAAAATAATATTTTTTATTTTTTAAAAATTATTTTTAATATCAGTACATTAAAATGATTTAAAAACATCAAAAAAATATTAATTTGAAGTAAAGAAAAATATAAAAAAAATTTAATTTTTTTTTAAAATGTAAAAATAAATACTTAATATCATGCTAACCAAAGCTGACATCTAATGAATGTCGAGGGTAAGTTGAAGGTAATGTTTGTTGGTAACTTGGCATCTCTCTGCTATCAAAAGTCCTCAATTTAGCACTTTTTTCCTTAACTTCTACAAAAGTTCTGACACATGTTACACGGGCAGTCACTGTCCCACGGGGGAATAGACGAGTTCAGGGTTTGATTCCACAGCTAACCAAAACCCAAAGAACAGCTCGGCAGAGGCGCAGCGTGGTCCCATGGGATTCTCATGACCTCCTTGGTACTGTTCGTGGGCCTTGTACGTACGCTGTATAGTTTAGATAGAAGTGACAGCCAAACCTGCAGAACAATCCTTGGGCTCTAGAATTTATCCGGGCCAAAAAATCTTAATTGAGAATAAAAATTAATGAGAAATTCTATGAAGTTTTTTATGGTGCTCTAACCAGTGGCATACTTACTTGTTTTTTTTTACTCACTTGGAAAAAAAAATGATAGACATAAAAAAATAAAATAAAACTTATGAATCAATAAAAATAATAAGAATATTTTTATTTATAATTTCTTTTTTATATTTATATCTATTTTTTTCCTTTATAGTGAGTTCATAAAATAACTAATACGATAACACTTTTATTTTATGAACACTATAATTTTTTGGTCGTTAATTAATAACATTTTATTAGTTATTTTGTTGATCAACTTGAAAAAAAAAAACATAAATAACAAGGATAGATAAATCATAAATAAAGATATTTTTACAAATTCATAAATTTTATTTTATTTTATATTTTTAACTTATCTCTTTCTTCAAAGTGTATTAAATGAAGTGGTTAATAAAATGTCAGTGGTTATGTATAATAAGATTTTTTTTAATTAATCCCTAGCAACTCATATGAACATGCACCTCTTCGTACTAACAAAAAATATAATATATTTTACATGTGTAGTTAGAAATTTGAGGTATAAGTAGCTATAATATACATTGAGATATAAAAATTATATGCAAGGATAATTGCAAAAAGTATTTTATTGATTCGAGTTTTATTTTTCCTTCATATTTTTATAAATTATATTTTACATTTCGAGTAAAAAAAAAAAAAACTCAAATAAAATGCAATATCGTTGATGTAAACTATTATATAAATGAAAATTATAATTTATAAAAGTATAGAGAAAAAAATAAAATCCAAATCAAAAGAGTTCTTGTAATTATCTTTTATTTATATAATACACACACACATAATTATCATAAGTTTTTGGATTAAAATACAACCTCTTAACCAGAAGAGATCATTTTATACGAAGGTGCCGCCACTGTTTACATTTTTCAATTTTAAAATTGAAAAAGTCAATTCCTCTATTTTATCCTAAAATAAAACCTTTTATTTTAGTTAAAATAAGTTCAAAGGTTTTTAATTTTTATCCTCGGAATAACACATGATATTTGTATGTCTCCAATTGGACATACTAAATGCTAATAATAAGACTTGGACAAGTTATTTTATTTATTTGGAGGTTTGAGGTTAAACTAAAATCAGAAAAAAAAAAAAAAGCCTTTTCTATTGTATATAATTCTTAGGCCAATAGATTCCCATTGAATAAATAAATAAATAAATAAATAAATAAATAACCGAAATCATTTGTTCGTATGGCCTTTTATCCTGCAACAAAGTTGGGTGGGTGAAGGGGACTTTTAATTAATGAAAATATATGTAGTGTGTGTGTGTGTGTGTGTTATAGAAAAGGAGTAAAAAGACGCATAATATTTATGTTTTTGTTTTTACCATGTTTTTATCTCTATTGTTGTTTTTTTAATATATTATAAGATTAAATTGAATTTAAAAAATAATGTTGTCTATAAATATACAAAGTACAGTACCGAGGCATGATTTTTAGCCAAAGAAAGCATAAATCTCCTTACCATCACTCTTCTCTCCCAGTAGATGCAGAGATTACTTGGCTTAATCTGAACACAGAGGCAATACCCGATGAAGATCCAGTGCGATGTGTGTAACAAAGAAGAGGCATCGGTGTTTTGCACCGCTGACGAGGCAGCTCTTTGCGACACCTGTGACCACCGTGTTCACCATGCCAACAAGCTTGCTTCAAAGCACCAACGTTTTTCCCTTCTCCATCCTTCCTCAAAAAACTTCCCCATCTGTGATATCTGCCAGGTGTTTTTCCCTGTTAATTTGGCTCTTTGATTATTCATTTCTTGATAAATCATGGGGGTTGATGACTAGTTTCTTGTTTATTTTGTAGGAGAAACGGGCTTTCTTGTTCTGTCAACAAGACAGGGCGATTTTATGTAGAGAGTGTGATGGTCCAATACACACAGCAAACGAGCATACCCAGAAGCACAACAGGTTTCTTCTCACAGGAGTCAAGCTCTCTGCTACATCTGCTGTTTATATATCTTCTTCCTCTGTCACCAACAGTGGTGGTGATCTCGTTCCTGATTCAAAGTCTCAACAGCAGCAGCAGCAGCAATCAATCAAGAAACCTGTGTTTGATGCTCCAGTGAATTCCAATCCACCTACAGTTCCCAGTACCTTATCTACAAACACAGAAGTAAACAAGGGTGGGGATAATTTGGTAACAAATGAAGGGTTTGGTTCAACAACAAGTAGTACTATATCAGAGTACTTGATGGAGACTCTTCCTGGCTGGCATGTTGAAGACTTTCTTGATTCCTCTACTACTCCCTTTGGTTTCTGTAAGGTTTGCATTTGATTCTTTCCTTCTTGGTCAATCATCTACTAATTATAATTTTCCTTTTTAGTACCGAATGGGGAAAGTTGCTTACTTTGATATCTTGCCTCAATTTTTAGAGAAATTTCTGTGTTTTGTAGATTGATGATGGTCTATTGCCGTTTATGGATGCTCATGATCTTGAGAGCAACATGAGTTCTTTCTCATCAGAAAGTTTGGGGCTTTGGGTCCCTCAAGCACCATCTACTCCATACACATCTCAACAGTATTATTATCCACAGTTGGTAGGGCAAAGTGGGTTCAAGGAGATAAAAGAGACCACAAACATGAAAGCTAACAGAAGGTTGGCAGATGATGTCTTCACTGTTCCACAGATCAGCCTCCCGGCCAATATAAGCTCTAAGAGATCTAGGCCCTTATGGTAGGGCCAAATTTTCATAATCTTTTCAGTCATCAAGAACAAGGCCTCGTGCTTTGTAATTTTGATCACATGTCTTTCAATCAAGGTTATTTTTTTTTAGTTGCTGGTTTTGAGTTGGTCTTCTTGTATATTGCCTTCTCTCTCTGTGGTATAATCATGGGTTTTGTTTCTGTCTTTTATACTTGCAAAACGCACAGCATTATGTGAACATGAATGAGATTTTCAGAACCTTTTTCTTTAGAATGGAAGATGAGTGAATCTTGCCAACGTAGTACCGAGCCCTGAAAAGATCAAAGAAGCTTTTTGCTCCCTCTGTGGTCTCAAGTTCGAGCCCTGTGGTTGCTCATATGATGGCCACTGGAGGCTTACATGGTCGTTAACTTCAGGGCCCGTGGGATTAGTCGAGGTGCGCGCAAGCTGGCCCGGACA
>Ga0307510_10002460_pt1 | contig 21044 bp, 21 predicted proteins | sample 12_EM_MG_FD_207224 | JGI IMG/M metagenome (GOLD analysis project Ga0307510, IMG submission 207224) | Populus trichocarpa ectomycorrhiza microbial communities from riparian zone in the Pacific Northwest, United States - 12_EM | ecosystem: Host-associated > Plants > Roots > Unclassified | place... | reverse complement strand
TGAAGGTAAAGCATATTTATGAACATAAGAGCGGTAATGAGGTTTTTGTGTTTTCCTCTTTAATGTGATTCCCTGGCGTTCGCAGCGTATAGTACCGGATCGGTATAGTGCCAACTGCCCACCTTAGGTTTGAGCTGTGATGCCTTGGGAGGCCAACATACCATAGATATACTAGTATGTCAATGAAACCCGACTTGCTCGTGTGATCAGCCGTAGGAACCTTGGCCGAAACCTGTTAAAAAAAAGACTCGGCGGGGAAACCTGGCTCCCCACTCTAGCCTTCTGCCATTCTCCTCCAATCGCCGATGTGCGACCCTCTCCTCTGCCTCCCGGACATGAGTACCGCACACTTCGAACCTAAAAAGTTGTCAACTCAAACTCTGTTGCACTTTGAAAAGTTCCAATCTCCCTAGATATTTTTTGGGTAAGAAAGTATTGGTTCCTGACGTATGTTGAGCTGACCGTAATAGAATGATTTCCAGCTGATCGCCTGGAAGCTTGCCAGCAGTAGAGGTTCGGGTTACCAACCGGACCGAGAAATCCATGGTGGATACCGGCAGCATTTCGACACCAACGCAGCTTCTTTGACACTGGTGGAGATTCATGAATCATAACAGCACCCTCTCTGTCACTTAAGAAATCAAGGGTAATTTGCCTTCTCATAGTTGGTATGGACGATGCGGCCCTCGAGTGCCATAGGCAGTGGACTTCGAGACTATTGAGGGGAATTAGTCTGTACGAGCACTCGGGTAGGGAAAGTCGAGATGTGTTTGCGTATTCCTTGTTTTTTTCCGGCGTTGCTTCGGCCATGGCTGTCAAGGCTTCTAGGCTTCGAACTTCTGACTTCTAACTCTGATTTATGCACGGGGGCGCGTCCTCCAATACCAGTACGAAGGTTCAGCTCCTAAGTTTTGTATGTTCCACAGGGGGCAAGGGCAGCAAACCTCGCTTGTGGAACATACAAAACTTAGGCGCTGTACTCGAGTAGATACCTGGCGATTCATAAAGTATTCGGATGGATCGGCGCCAAGATTCGGGTTTTTATGTGTATACAAGTACATTGACATCCTGGCGCCAATTCATCTGGATACTTCATGAATTGCCAAGTACCTCCGTACAGCACAGTACATACAAGGGCCGGGGTGAACCACCGGCACAGCACCGCGAAGCACGATTTAACTTACATAACTTCTTAACAGTATTCCAAAAACGGCGCTGATAGAAACCCAAACTGCCTCGCCAGAAGGAAGCAATAGCGAAAGCTTGTTTATTTCCTTTTTTTTCCTTGTCTTCCTACAAACAACAAATCGTCTCCTCTAATTTCCCGATTTCATCCTTGTCACGAGGTTATCAATCTCTTGCCGCGGTAACTGGCGCCAAAGAGGATTCTGCAGTTGCTGTACGAGTACTACTGGCGGCATCAGCGTTCATGTTTGGCGCTTGGGCTTTAAACCTATGGTGTTGTGCTACCATAGTTCTCAAGAGTTACTGGAAATGATATGAGGAAATTTAATCCCCATATTGTCTGCCAATGCCGAGAGGCAGTTAATGCAAGAAAGAGCCAGCGTGGGCCTCGGGCTCACGGACAGGCTGGGTTCCGAAAATGCGAGCCTGATACTGTCATACCCCGGTGGCCCGGAGTATATGGCCGAGGCGATCAACTAGTTCCCTCACATTATATAGTACCTTTACATCGAGAGGCTCGGGGTAGACTACGGCTCACTTAGGGCAGGAAAAGGTATCCAGGTACGCACGCAGGAATTTTGAGGATCTTTGCCGCGGGGAGGTGGCTGCCGTGCGCGCAGGACTTTGCAAGACTTTTGTTTGGTTGCCCGGTTCCCACTCCATGTAGTATCGCGATATTTTAGCCGAGTCACAATCTATGATTTCATCGACAAGGAAGGCTCGCATACCGGAAGCGATCCGAACGGCCCCCTGGCTGGCTGGTTTTTGGCATTGCTGGTCAGAGAGTGGTTTAGCACTTAGTATCTAGAGTAGCTATCTACTCGTATGAGTGGTTCATTTTATAACACTGTGATACTTTCGATCGCTGTTTAACACCCGGGTGGAAGGAGAGAGAGAGGGAGCCACAAACACCCGGTTACTCAGGGGAATTTTTACCCGTGCTAGCAGAATGCTAACACCAGAATTAACGTCAACACAAAAGTGGAAAGACTACCCAGCGATACTCCCCGCCTCGCCCAGAACTGCCTCTGCAATCCTCTTCAATGTATCCCGTTTTTGCTTCTCACCCTGCAACATACAAAGCCCTGTGGCAACAACGACATGCCTAAGCCTCTCTCTTGCAACATCCGGACTATGCCCCTCCAGAGTCAAATATGCCGTTTCCCGCAGCGCCTTCTCATAAATTATCAATCGTCCGCACTTCCTCGTTGCGAGCAAACAGGTATATTTCGCAATCACGACCTCACGATGACCCCTTGGCTTTCCGCTATCGTTAACGGACAGTTGGCTAGCATTCGAGTTTCTCCGAATGATCGTAGAGACGAAACTGGAGAAACTAGCTTGTCGGCGTATTGAAATTTGGGGCCCCTTTTTATCGTCTTTGGCCTCGATGGTGGTAGCCTCCTCTTCGACCCCTTCCGGTTCCTCCGGAATCTTTGCCACGAGCTTCAGGTGGTTGAATCGGGATAAAGAACCCCAATACTTCTTCTCGTCTCGGACCGAGCCGGTCCCTCTCCATACAAACTCTATGCCACCCCATTTGAAGCCGTATTCCCGGGTGAGCCAACCAGACCACTTCATCAGTAGGCTCCCTTCCTCTAAAGACTCGGGCTTTAGGTGGTCAGGCAAGTCTTCCGGATCAGGGCCGGGTGGGAGCATCGATTCGATCTCCTCTTCCCTTGTAGGCTCAGTTGTGGGCTCTGCTGTGCCCCCGGTGTTCGACCCAGGTGTAGGCTCTGCTGCACCTCCGGTTTTCGATTCGGTTGCAGGCTCCCCTGTGCTTCCGGTTTTCGATTCAGTTGTAAGCTCTTCTGTGCCTCCGGTTTTCGATTCAGTTGCAGGTTCTACTGTGCTTCCGGTTTTAGATTCAGTTGTAGCTTTTGCTTTATCTTTAGGCACTGAAGTCGGCGAGGCGGTATTCAAACGGAAGAAGCGTCGGGCCGTATCAGAAAAGCTTTTTGACCGCTTTAATTGCTGATCTGCTCTCACCGCCTTTTGTCGTTTGACATGCTCGGTTACATACTTCTTTCCGCTCTCCCCCTTTCTATGTCCTGAGGATCGAAGCGGGTATTTGCATGCTAGAACGCCTCGTGGGTCGATGACGCCCGGTTCGTTCAAACTCTTCCAACCCTTCTCAGATTTACCTTCATCCTCCCCATCAGCGAAGCCACTGTCAACGCGGTTCTGCTTCTTCGACTGTTTCAATTCCTTCTCTGGAACAACAAAGTCCATTCTCCAAGTCCTCCAGAACCAACCTCCGTTCACTAAACAGACTATCGGTGCAGTCTTGTTGGGCCCGAACCGCAGAGTTTGTGCTGGGCAATGCCAATATATCATGGGAGAATGCATGTAGTACGTGGCTTTACGTGGATCGATCTCTGGATCTTCAACCTTCACCTGCTTCGCTGGCAACTTGGATTTTCGATTCTTAAACTTGCTAATGCGGTTTGCGATTGGATCGCCCTTGTCGATGATGATTGGGGGGCCATCGGGCTCTTGCAATGTCTCTTTTAGGCTCGAGTCCTTGACCGTATGAATACTGAGGTTATTGTGTGCACTGCCGTTGCGGTAGATGTGGTAGATGGTTGTACCTGGCGAGACGATGTCGCTGATATTTGAAGCAAGTGAGATATCCGTAACTGAAGTCGCGGCGGAGTTCAAGCATGTTTCGTCATCGCTTGCTATGTCAAGAGAGGATACTATTGAGCTACTCCGAGTACGTATGGTTGGGGAGGCTGGAGAGAGGGTCTGAGAGGGATGAGGAGACGTTGGCTGATCGTCCTCTTGTTGGGGAGTCAGTGGCCGCGAGGGCGGAATGATCGCAAGAGTGATTGATACTTCGGACCCGACACAATGTAGTAGAGGATGAGGAATTTGTGAGGAATTGATATCAGTAGGCGCCGCAGCACCGGGAGCAGCTGTAACTGTTACTGCCATTCTTGACAAATTTGTGAGTGACACTGAACTGAGCTGCTAGTATAAAAGTATCACACAGAAATCCGGAAGGGAGGGGAAGAGGTCTCACAATATATACCGGTATCTTCATTGAAGGAAAGAGCCCCTTACTGGTTGCTCCGCTGGTATATAGTATTGGAATGTCGACCCCCCGCCACCGGCTCAAAAAATTAACACATATTATCATAGTCTATCCAATTCTAACTCGTTCACCCCGGAGCTTAACCTTAACTGCGCTGATCCGCTAGTGGCCATGAAGGCTGTGTCTCGCGGCGACATCTATGTAACAGTTAGCTACTTGGTCCACTCAGTAGGAGCAGGGACGAAAAAAGAAAAAAAATCCTTGCCATGGACAACCCAAGTTTTAGACGCAAAATTTTAATAATATCTTATTCCACACACACACCTTCCCCTGTCCCCGACTTTCTTTTGGTCTCTGCCTGGACCCTACCTACCCTCAAGTGCAACCACCCTCTCCCCCGTTCCTCGAGGCTTTTACCATATCCCGAGTTATCAAAATACCGTGCCCAGAGATTTTAAGCTTCGTCACCATCTTCGCTAAGTTAGCCTACCGACTTTTGGTTCAGCAGGTGATTACGGGGGCTGGGTGATGCACGGATATGTATTACCGGTACTCGAGTAGGTTATGTGCCTTTGCCCAAGGAAGGTAGTGTGCAACAGGGCAGTGCATTTCCTGGATAACGTTCCTTTGATTGGTTAGTTGATAAGTGAAACTATCGCTGTTGATCACTTGGGCGAATACGAGGTAATGGGAGAGTTTGGATGGGCGGATGGATGGAGATGTGAATATCCATGCAGCATCACACTAGTATTGGAAATTGGGGTACGGTATTGGGGAGGTGGATTGTGGGAATGTTTATAGGTGGAATGCTCGGGTGAGATTATTGATTGACAGCTGATGATGCTGTCGGCAGCCCAAACTCGTATGATCTCCGAGGCAGGTTCTCGAGTACTCGAGTAGAAGTACCGGTATTTCGAGGCGAGCTGAGAGTGTAGGCATTAGGTGGATGGGATATCAGAGTCCATGTGGTATGGGTGAGGGGTGAGGGGTGGCAGGAGTGAGTGGATAAAACGGGAGGCGGTCATGACTTGTACCACTTGTAAACGATTGGACGATCGAAGCAGTTTCGGCCCTTGTTTTTTTGTATTCCAACGTTCTAGAAAGCTGATTGCGTGTTTCGACTTTATTTCTAGGATATTTGGCCCAAATTACCGGAGATACCGGTGAATGGGTATCATCTGGCATCCTCCAATACTGCGGGAACTCTTGCAATCAGTCAGCCTAGGATAGTTTTAGTTGAAAAAATTAACAGAATTAATTGTGCGGCCAACCAGACTCGACGTTCACTTTCTGTAAGGTTGAATTTGTTTGAGGGGTACTATTACGCGATGCACGAAATCTGCTATTGAAACAGGATAAATTTCTGGTCTCTATGTTCAACTGTGAAAACGCCTTGCCGGCGGCATATACGAGAATATTACCGTCTGACTATCAAATCAGTCCTCAACACCCACTTCCCAACCCCGGCATCTTCCGTTACTACTCTTCCTTCGTGAAGCAGGCAGTCGGCTCCATGTTTATGCAACAGCGCAGTTCCCTTCTCTGGCTCAACGGCATATTCCTCGCCCTGGACGTGCTTTGTAGCCGCGGTGTAAAACACCGTTTCTCCTCCGCGAACTCCATCACTCTTTCCAGTAAGGTATACTAACAACGTCCATGTGGTCTGAACTCTCATCTGTGGATCACCGATTGAGAATAAGGCGGTATCGTCATCTATCGAACGCTTAATACTGTTTCTTCCTCAGGGAAGCCGTAAATCGGGGGATTACAGTGTTTATCAAAAAACTGGCCCTTAGAATACCTATAAACCCTGATATTCGGGCTAAGTCCCACGACTTCCCCACCCCACAGTTCCTTCCTCCCATCCTCGCCGGCCTCCCGTGCAACGAGATCCTTCAATCCTGTTTCGTTCCACAAACGCTCCGCAAAGGCTAGGTCGTATATTGAGATGCGATCATTCACGCGCACCGCTTCGCCGCGTCTCGGCTTGCCAGGTGTTGTTGTCAAATCTAGGGACCGAGAAACAAAGTTGAGGTAGGTTTCGCAGAGTGTTGCTGTGAAGAATTTGGGGATCGTAAGGATTTGCATAGGCAGTATTGTTTCCACCGTTAGGTCCTCAGGCGGAATTACTGGAGTAAGGGGTGGCCATGACGGTCGTGGTGGTGGTGAGTATCGCTCTCTGGTTGGGACGTGCTTGTTCTTCGTGGAGCTTTTCTTGGGCATTGCTTTGAACCTGTTACTTGTGGATCTTTAGGTTGGCTAAGCTAGATGGATGGGGTACCTGTATAATATAGTATCAGCTTAGGCATCCACAGAATTTGGAGGAGAGAAGCAACCTTCTATGGGTGCTCGGATAGAGGCCCCTGGATAGGTGACTTCGGTGCTAGAGGAGTTGAAAGCTTGTATGGTATCATACGGCAAAGTGCCTCACAGATAAGATAAGGACAACTGAGGACGCTCGTAGGTCCGGGCCAGAGGCCTACCTGACTGTGGCTGCGGGCCTTCCAGCATGACGCCAAGCAGGGGCTTAGACTGGGTGAGCGTTCAGCGAGGGGACATCCTCAGCGAGGCTTGGCAAAGATTTGTTATGGTGAGGGAACTCTGTAGCCGGAGTGCTTCGCCGGGAAAATAAGGTCGGTCTTCAACCACAAAAGTACTTTCAACCAGCAGTCTGATGAGAATTATGGCTCTATTAGGTGATATATTGGGTGATTCTCTATACACTAATAGAGAGAAAATAGGAATATCTTAGGTTTTCATGGAAATATAAGGGTTTAAAATGGTTAAAATTTTGGTGGAAAAAAGATGAATATCAGCAATAGGTTAATTGCAGTTAACTTCCATGTAAAGGACAGTTAATTGATATTTTGCAAATACATGAACCTGTAAGTGAAGCCCGTCTTGGCAAATTAACCTATTGTTAATACCAAGAATGAAACTACAGAGATGTTTGGTTTGATGCGTAACCGAAATTTGGTCTCAAGCCACGCCAAGCCTCGATGAGGGTGCCTCTATGAACGCTCACCCGGTCTCAGCCTTTCTTAGTCAGCAAAACCACTCCGAAAACCGAGCTTCGTCAACAGTCGATTCCATTCCCTGTCCTTACTGCGTACTCATCTCTCTCACTTTCCTAACTTCCTGCACCTCGCTTCACCAACAACCACACGATCACATAACAACCTGCACGCCAGCTATAAAGCTTCGGCTCCGACTCTCCACATCTCACAACCAAACCTCGTTCTCAAAGCAAGCATGTGGGGCTGGTTTGGCGGTGGTGCCGCAAAGAAGAAGGACTCGGCCAAGGATGCTATCCTAAAGTTACGGGAGCAGTTGGAGATGCTGCAAAAGAAGGAGAAACATCTCGAAGGAGAAATTGCAGAACAGGATGCTATCGCTCGAAAGATGGTCCAATCAAATAAAAATGGTTCGTATTGACTCACCACCTTCCTCTATCTGCCTACCTTAAATACCCCACAGTCTCGTACCTTCTCACCCGGCCCGGCAAGCGGGCTGTCCACGGATATACGATATACCTATATTTCAAAATTTACTTGGAGGCGATCGTGTCTCGCTACTCCGGCTAATTCTATCGTCTATGATATAGCCGCCTTGACTGCATTAAGGCGCAAGAAGATACACGAGACCCACCTTGCCTCAACCGTCGCCCAGATCAACACCATTGAGCAACAGATGCACTCTATTGAGACGGCGAACTTGAATTTTGAGACTCTGAAAGTCATGCAATCTGCTAGCGACGCCATGAAGAAAATACATAACGGCATGAACCTAGATAAGGTCGACATGACTATGTATGTGACTATTTTTCCTAGCACAAGATTTAGTTAAGCAGACGGCATCGAGCGAGAAGTTGGGCCGGAGTTCAAAAGGATAGCTCAGTTCAGCCTAGTACATTCGCATCCGCAAAGTTCTCGTAACACCTTCGGTACTCCTATCAACACGGACCCAGATAACAAGTCTAAGGCTGTCAAGACTTCGCGATACATCAGACGTTACGAGAACTTTGCGGACATGAGTGTACCCTTCAGGTTGGGCTGGGGGTTGATTCATTTGAGGACTACTCCCTTCCTTGTTTTTGATGACACAGCTTGGACTTGAGATTTTGTTGCATCTGGGAAAACCAGGATACTGACTAGTTATGCTGCAGGGAGGAAATTAGAGAGCAGCAACAGATTGCCGAGGAAATCGGTAACGCAATCGTCAACCTGAGCGAGCCCGCCGACGAGTCCGGGTTGTTGGAGGATCTAGAAAATATGAAACAAGAGCAGTTGGATACTCAAATGCTCAGTGCTCCGTCTGCTCCAATTACCGCAACACCCCAAGCTAGTAAGCTTTATTTCCGGTTCCTGCTATTTGTGCGGCCGCGCGCCAAAAGTTCCGGCACCCAGGCTGGTACTGTAACACAAAAGGCCTATGGTGTATTCGCTATAAAATTCCGTCACGGTACCAATAGGGGTGCCAAAACTTTTGGCAAACGGCTGCACTACGGGTATGTCACTAACACAAGTGTTTAGTCAAGGGCAAGACAATCGAAGAGGACGAAGATGCGGAGTTGATGAAGTTGCGGGCGGAAATGGCGATGTAACAATCGGATGATCGGTATTATAAGGGCACGGGAATCTAGGTTAGGGAGGCGGGGAAGTTTAGAATTTGCGTTTGTTTCTCCTAATGTTTTCCGGCAGACCGTTTTGCAGAAGATCGATTTCGGCGTGCGGGCACAGTCATTCCCCGCCTCATCTGTTTATTGGGATTCTCCTTCCGTGGTATTCGAGCAAGAAGCCTATCTGGTCAACAGTAAGGACAGGTCTTGGGACGATGTCCGCGGGTGTACACACTATCTCCATGTTTGTGTTTCCTTGATTATGGCGTCCAGATATCTTGTGGATGACCTCCCTTTTTCTCTCAAACCTTCCCTTCTGTTGACCTCTCTCAGCATTTGTTACGGTCTCGATTGTCTCCCTTTTCCGTTTATTCTTTTGCTTCCTTTGAGGGTAACTCGGTGGTTTGATTTGGCTTCGGGAGCAAGCGGAGTGTTTGTTTCCTTCTTTCCCTTTCCTTTTCACGTTATGTGGGCATTTGTACTCAGATTTCCGAATAACTGCGCCCTGGCAACGGATCAGATGGCTTTGGCCGCGAACGTGGAATACAAGTTACAGTCTTTCATCAGGTCTTGACGAATGTCGGCGGATGACGAACAGCGATATTCGGCTAGTAAAAAATCGAGTAGGGTAACAAAAAATGCCTGCGAATCCCTGTTCGCCACCCGTTGATATTCGTCAAGACCTGATGAGAGACTGTAGTGCAGTCGTACCCAGGATGATTGTGTTACTGAATATTTCGTAGTTGTGGGTTTAGAACATTGAGTGGTGCCTTGTTTTCCTGGCCGACTGCTGGTGACTCGTAAGTTTGTGAGCATGGTCTGATGCAAAGTTGTATACTTCTAATTTTCATTTTTGGATAGAAATGATTCTGGTGCTCATAACTACCCTGGGTAAGCTACCGTATAACCTCCTTAAATCCGCCATCGCTCATCCGCCTCGGTATCCACTGATCAGAGACCAAACACCCCCCTGAGAAGGAATAGTGTTATCCAGACAGAGCATAGTTTGGGGGGGCTAAGCTTGCCAGATCTCATTAACCGGTATTAGCCATTTCGTTAACCCAATATCCCAAGCCTATTGTGGTTTAGCCGGGATATCTGTTATCATCTTCGAAGGAGTTTTTACGGCTTCTCAAGAGCCAAGTAGCAAGGGCCACTTTGCGTGAGGAAAACCTCTTAAGAACATACTCGCGGAGAGCTAGATCATCTCAAGGTCCGGTAAACACCCCAAGACGAAGTGAGCCCACTAGAAAACCATTACACTCGGAGGTCTTCACTGCCCTCTTATACAAACCTCTATGTCCGCCCTTTCTTTGATTAATACACCAAAAACATCTTACCTTATAAGTGCAGAGCGAGTATAAGTGTAGCTTAGCTTGGAGATCAGCTTTTATCTGTCCCTCTCCTGTTGTAGCTTTCTACAACTAGGAGGTTTCCAGGTGGGAAAGGAAGGACCCTCATACCCAGAGTTGCATCGGAAAACCAGAGTATCGAGCTAGATATGGGAACATTTTTAGTTCAGAAGATCAGTAAGGATACCCAAAGGAGTTGTTAACTTACTCCAAAGTCGGATTCCAGCCTGGGTTGTGGTTTGGGTGGAAGTGCTTCCGAGTATGATATTATTATTATCGCAATATATTACACAGTACCCTAAAACACCAAAACTCTTTCATGAACTCTACCTAACTGGGGACCTGACCCTCACAACCACCCTCTATACAAAAATCTCAGAGCGAGAAACCTCTTGGCACTTCCTATAAATAATACCACCTTCCCCGCCAAATCCCTTCTTTCCTCTCCATGGAACTTGCTTCACTGTTGCGGAGGGTACCTGAGAGGAAGGGTGCTTTAGAGGACCCTAGAATGATATGAATCCTGCTATCATCCGCCCAACGTGGGTTGGCTAACCAGCAGATGGCTCGTGGGACCCCAGCGTGGTTGACACCTTGACGTGGTGCTGGGGCTTTTTAACTAAGATCAACCACTGTACGCTTGTTAGGGGTGGGATGGATTATCTTGATGATACATTCACCGGAGAAATCCAAAATCTCATTTTGGAAATTTTGGATTGGGGATAAATAGCCAAAGCTTTCCCACTTTGGTCTACCATTCCTTCTTCCATTAATCATCAACTACTCAGCTCTTCAAAATGCTAAACCCAGTTGCTTATATTGGGTAAGTGCTGGACTTCATAACCTTGCATTCCCTGGAACTTGTCACTGATGGTAGATTTTGTACTCATCTTGGTCAAAATAGTATTGAGATAGTTTCTCAAGAAGAAGCTTTTGCCAAGAATGAGCAAGAACTGGTGATATCTCTTGGTTTTCTTATACTGGAAAATATTAACCTTTCATGCATTTCTCATATGCTTCAAGTTGTCATTCCATATCATAACTATGACTGACATTTGGAGGTAACCTATACTTATTTAAATTGGACCTGGATAAAGCGAAACTGACAAATTACAAAAATAGAATGTCTGGTACCAGGTACTATCTTTTATTCCAGCCTGAATGTACAAAAAGGCAGCTTTCAAACAATATATAAGAGGATTAAAAGCTTTAACAAAGAAGTGTTTCTTGATAATTTTCAAGCAAGTTAATGCAACTATGAATAAAAGTTTGCTAGAAATATAGTCTGTAGACTTGACTATTGGTGGGTATTATTCCAATATAAATTACATCTGTTCTTGCCACTTGATGATAAAAACTTTAAGATTCTTATTAACCTACATCTCTGCTATCTTCAGTTCTTCTTTACTAATTTACAAAAAGCTAAGCATTTTTCAAACAATATCAATATTAGTGAAAGAATTATTTACCTATGAATTAGAAATTAACTAAACTCTACAAAGTAGATTCTAATTTCCAGTTGTTGAACTAGTACAAAATTCATTATGCCTACCAAAGCATAATCTTAAAACATTAGAAATCTGCTAGGAAGTATTAGGGGAATGTGATAGAAGGCAATTGCTATATGTGCCAAAAACTGGTACAGATATATGATTGTATTTGAGTATGTAATATGTACTGTTTTCTTTTTAGAAGATAATATTTAAGTTTCTTAAGAATATTCTCGTAGTTTACAGTGGACCTACAAGTTAGTTGACACTCATAATACTAAAAGTTAAATAAAAATTTTCTTAAAACTAATTTATTGTATCTTGCTGCGAATGGAGAAAAGATTTCATAATAGAACCTTGGATAGATTGAATATAAATATATATGATATTATGATAATAGTTTAGGCTTTCAAATAATATTCTAGATGGCAGGTCTTAAAAGGATCCAACATGCACTTTCTCTAAATGGCAATTGTCCTATAAGTTAACTAACTGGGGACTTATTGAAAACTGTAATAACTAGGTTAAAGTATTCTGATTACCTACTAATAGCTTAATTAACAACTAGAAAATAAATGAGATCACACTGGCTGAATGAGACATAGGTAGAGATACAAAGCCAAATTTTATAGCAAATATAAGTAGAGTAATGTGAGTAAATATCAGGTAGTTAAAAGAGCAAATATGGGGGGAAATATAGGAGAAAATATAAAGAGAATTGTGGGAAAAGAGTTAGAAAAGAAAATAATTGGAATATGGATTGGTTTTTTGCAAAGACTGTTGCGAAAAAATGTACTTATACAAAAATGAAATTTTAAGACTTTGATAGTTCAGTGGGAAAACATTTGCAATTGAAACTTGTAGTTGAATATGACATGTTGCTTATTTTTTAGAAATAATAATGAAATATGTAAATAGTAATTGAATATGGTGAATTTTTAATAATAGAAGAATAAATATAAAGTACAAGCCATATGATTTAATATACTATATAAGTATAAATAAGTTCTGTTTGAGATAAATCTCATGAAAGAGATTTTATGTACTGATTATAAGGGTGTTCTATATACTACCACAAAAGGATAATAAAAATAATAAGCGAGAACTCTATAGATACCAAATTACAATAACAAAGAAGATATACTTAAATATTACAGGGTAGCTAACAGAGTAGGATTTCGAGCTAACTAGGCTGAGGATATTTGAGACAAGAGACAAATATTTGGGAAGGCTCGTAGATAATTGTTTGGTAAAGGTAGAAATATAACGCGTAGTCAAATATCAAAGAGTTAGAATATAACTCACTAACTTGTTATATTATTAAGGTCTCTTCTCCGTTGCTTGATGATTCTTTCAACTACCAGGGGAGAGGCCTACTATGTATACTAATGTTCATGCTACTTCGACTTCAAGTTCTTTAGGTAAGAAGTATCTCCTTAACAACTCAGTTCGTCTGTTAGGTGGTACCAGATCTCTAAGAACAAACGAGATGGGTAAGACCAAGGTACTTTATTGTAGACGGAGATATGTGTAGGAAGGCTCAATACAAACATACGTAAAATAGTGATAAAGATTTATCTAGTAATACAAGTGCCATCGAATAAGTGAGTGCACATGCTCGGTTCCAACGCAACAACAACCCCATTATCGCTACCTCGTATAAACCCACAAAATGCCACACACTCATAATGGAAGGAGGCGAGAGAGCACAAAATTAGAGTGCTTCGAGGTTATTTAGCTTGATACTGAAGGGTATTCCTATGATCAGATTGCCCAGCGCATGGCCATGTCAAAGTCAGGTGTGGGGAAAATTATTCGAAAATGGAAAGCGAGGAGGATGGTAAAAAATGGAACTCGGCCGGGAAGACCGCAAAAAATTGGTCCTCGAGAGCTTAGACTGCTCAATAGTGTAGTGGAGCATAATCCTCGGGCGACATTAGTGGAGATTGCCAACGAGTTCATGCTCAATTGCCATCCGCAAACGATACAAAAAGCACTGCACAAACTAGACTTCCATCTGCGAATTCCACGTCGCAAACTATTTCTTAACGCATCAGCAAAGGGGAAAAGGTTGCTATGATGCTGGCAGCGCTGGCACTGGACTGTGGAGGAATGGAGGAAATGCTTCTATTCCGATGAGGCAAAGGTAGCGATTGGTGTTGGGGGGGGGTATGAGAGAGTCTGGCGAAGCCAGGAACGGAGCTCCAAGATCGCTATCTTCGGGCGACTTTCAAAGGGGAAAGAGTCTCTACTATGTTTTGGGCTGCGATAGGATATTGCCGGCGGAGTCAGCTTATCCATGCCTGACAAAGACCCCCAGCTGAGTACCGGCGGCCTAATGATGGTGGGGGCATGGATTCACAGCAATACTGTGAGAAGGTGTTGAGACCTGGCTTTCTACCTATATGGGAAGCAGCTGGAGGGTCTGCGAAGGGCTATACATTGGTTGAAAATGACTCTAAGGTCCATATCTTGGGATATAGGCGCCGGCTGAAGTTGAGCAATGGGATTACATGCTCTGACTGGCCGGGCTATACTCCTGATCTTAATCCCATCGAGAACGTCTGGCGGACTCTAAAGCGCCGACCAAAAATTCGATTCCGAACACCACAGCGCCGACCTAGAGGAATTACTGGCCTAGTCCGGGCAGCCCAAGAAGAATGGAATGGGATTGAGCAAGAGAAGCTGGATAGTGTTACGGGGTAGCTAACACGGTAGGATTCCGAGCTAACTAGGCCAAGGATATTTGAGACAATGGATTAATAGTCAGGAAGGCTCGTTGGTAATTGTTTGATAAAGGTAAAGTAATAAAGTGTAGTCAAATATCAAAGAGTTAGAATATAACTCGCTAACTTGTTATATTGTTAAGGTCTCTTCTCCATTGCTTGATGATTCTTCAACCACCGGAGGAGAGGCCTACTATTTATACTAATATTCATGCTACTTCGACTTCTTTAGTTAAGAAGTATCTTCTTAACAATTCAGTTCGTCAGAACAAAGTGCGAACACCGTTTGACCCTGAAAACTTGCTCAGCTCAACTCAGAGAATCTCTCGAACTGCTATTTCATCTGAGGGTGTCCCCACTCCACCAGTAGACAGTCTTCGATCTCTTCGTCATGATAAACTATATATGAATATGCGGTCCAAATGCCTACATACCAATTGTAATGTGGAATATGGAGTTATCAGTTCCGATATCCAGCTATCAAAGCATTATGCAGCAATATGCATATGTGACTAGAGTAAGAGGAGTAGTGTTCTCCAAACATCGTTCCAATCAGCTAAACATATCTTGAAACGTGCTCTTATCCAGTGGTCCGAGTTATCTTCCAGATGCCTCTAGGAAGCTCATAACTTCGGGAGCATAGGTTCGGATATATGGTCATCCTATTGAGCCATATACTTCGCTCTTTATTATTAGATAAGCTATTCCTGCTAGGATAATAGATAGATTTATTGACTCCATGCCAATCCGTGTGCTCAAGGTAATTCAGCGTCATGGGGGTCATTCTGGGTGGTAATTTGTACATTAATTTCTACTATATCATATCATTTACTTTTGGTGTTTGGAGTCTATTGGTTTTTGGGTGGCATTGTGTTTTCATAATACTAACAGTGTTTTTCCGGGTGTGCCAAGGCTTGCGTGCACTCACTTTTTCGGTGGCACTTGTAACTTATTATATTGATAAGGTCTCTTCTTCGTCGCATAATTATTTCAGTAAAGCTTGGGAGGCCCTTTCGATATTTATATCCCATGTTAATAGAGTGCGCGGCCTACAAATATCTACCATACTAACCAAGTACCTGCTAAGCATTCTGGATATTTTCTCATAGTGTAAACACTGGTTGACCCTGAATATAATCGGCCCAGTATTGACTTCTGGACTGGAGAGCGCTTGATTTCTCTGGTATAGCACCACGTCCCAGTCAGAGTTTACAACCCTTCTTCTGTCAGAAGGAACTGAAACGGGTCTGAATGCTAGACAGTGTTCTCATCATCGGACGAACGAAGTAGCCAACTTCAAAATCGGACCTATCGCAGTAGCAGATACCACTCTGGCTTCCTGCGTATAGGCTTTAGTCAGACTAGCATTCGGGATTGTACTACTGGAACAATTCTCACATAGTCTTTACTTACCAAATCGTCCATAGTATTATTCCACTTGAATATACCATCGGTGTGGGTGTGGTCATACTCTCATTTCATTCTAGAGTAGACACGACAAAAACGTCCCATTACTTTAGTGACATAGTTTCCTGTGCTGTACTGCTATCTCTGTAACCTTATGCAACATTGACTGATTCTCCCCAGAATACTTGCATAAGCTGGACAAAGATTCCCTCACATAGATCCTGCGAACAGCATCTGGGCTGACAGACGGCCGCGACGTATATGGTGCTATGAGATCGGTTCCAATGATAGTGTCATTGCTGTTGGGACGCCACTACGATGCTGTCTGATGTTGTCACGCCATCCCAACGCTGAGGCCAGAGAGGGGTGTTAGCTTCAGAGGGTGAAGATAGAGTATCTCCAGGGTGTATAAAACTAGGTGGAAAGGCTACGCTTTTCCCATATGCCTAACATCATCAGAACAAAGTGCGAATATCCTTTGATTCTGAAATCTTGCTCAGCTCAACTCAGAGAATCAGTCGAACTGCTATTTCATCTGAGCATGTTCCTACTCCACCTGTAGACAGTCTTCAATCTCTTCGTCATGATAGACTATAAATAAAATGTGATCCGAAAGCCTACATACCAATAGTAATATGCTATATGAAGTGATCAGTTCCAATATCCAGGTATTAAAGCATTATGCTCATCAGCAAAAAGGTGGCCTGCGTCAGATACAGTAGTGTTGCGTCCTGACTCTCCTAGCCTGGACTTTGCGTCCTGTGCGTCCTGTGCGTCCTGTACCGATGTGCCATATCTGGTTGCGTCTGCTGCGTCTGGAGGCCCTTGCCTACACTGGGTTCCGTCCGGACACATGCAACTAAGCAACCCTGCCTTCCATGCATCCAGACTTAAACCTCAACACCATCGCCCATCAGGATTCACCACTACCCCTGATTCTCCTTTCAGCCTTCTTTGTCTTCTAGCCCAGATGTGAGCAAGGGGTATTTCTTGGCAAAGAAAATATAGTCAGTGCTGGCGCCTGGTGAGAAAGCCATCATACCCTTAATCTTAAATTTGCGCTAAAGATATAGAGTTCTATTTTCAGAACCTCATCTTTGAGGGAGCGAAAATGCCAGCTCACTCCAGTCTGAAAGCGAGTGATAGCCATAACACACTCTAGTGCCTGGTGGTTTCTTAGCACTTAGCCTCAAACTGGACGCGACGCGACACACTCTTTTCATCACAACACACAACACTTGCATCAACACTCCTGGGCTACAGCTGCAACACTCCACTACAGTCAGACAATGAATCCTGAATCCGACACTTGGAGGTTCCTGGGCTCGATGCAAGCTATCCAGTGGTATAAGATTCATCCCCAGAGGGATATTATTCATGAAGTTACAGGGCTGAATGTGGTAGGGTGCTGGCGATCCCTGAACTCGATGGCAGATTCCTCTACAACTACAGCTCCGATCCTGAATCTGATTGCGGGAGATTGTTGGGCTTGATGCCAGCTACGCAGCGGTATAAAGGACGTCTCTGTGGCATCAAAACTCAGGAAATCGCTGACCTTTGTGAGAGTTGTCTTTATAGATACCCTGGCGATCCAAGAACTCGATGGCAGATTCCTCCACAACCACTGCTCCGATCCTGAATCTGATTGCGGGAGATCGTTGGGCTCGACGCCAGCTACGCAATGGTGTAAGGTACGTCCCTGTCGCATCAAAACTCAGGAGATCGCTGTCTTCTGTAGAGGGTGTATTAGGTATCAAGCTGGCAATACTTTACTCGATGGCAGATTACTCTACAACCGCTTGACGGATCCCGATGTACTTTGCAGGAGGTTGTTAGGCTTGACACCAGCTATCCAATGGTATAAGGTATGTCCCTGTCACATCGAAACTCGGGAAATCGCTGTCTTCTGTAGAGGGTGTATTAGTTATCAAGCTGGCGATATTTTACTCGATAGCAGATATCTCCACAGCCGCTCCACGGATTTTGACCCTGTTTGCGGGAGGTTGTTGGGCCCGAAGCCAGCTATCCAACGGTATAGGGTACGTCTCTGTCGAATCAAAACTCATGAAATCGCTGTCTTCTGTGGAGGGTGTATTAGGTATCAAGCTGGCGATATTTTACTCGATGGCAGATTACTCCACAACCGGTAGACGGATTTTGAATCTGTTTGCGGGAGGTTGTTGGGCTCAATGCCAGCCTCTCAACGGTATAAGGTACATTTCAGTCGCATCGAAGCTCATGAAATCGCTGTCTTCTGTGAAGAGAATCTTTATAGTAGCCCTGGCGATCTTTTACTCGATGGCAGATTACTCCACAACCGCAGGACGGATTTTGATGCACTTTGCGGGAGGTTGTTGGGCTCGCCGCCAGCTACGCAATGGTATAGGATTCATCTCTCTGCGACCTTTATTCATGATTTTAAAGGGACCCGGCTAGGAGGGAGTATCCGGAGGCCAGAGGGAGGGCTTGAACTTGAACTTGAACGGGTATTTTGTCAGAAGGCAGCCTATGAGTATAGGTGTTTCTATGTGGATCAGCCTGTATATTACTAGTAGAACCATAGTAGAATAGTAGTAAATTTAACTGATAGTATGAAATCTATTGTGACCCAGGTCAGAAAAAGGTAAAGGGGGGACCCTTCGCTTATCTCAGGAAGATGTGGTCTGGCGTCAGGTGGAATTCTGAGTATTAGATGGTCCGTCAGGTAGAGTCCTGATTATTCGGTGCTGCGTCTGGTGCGTCCTGAGGATTAGGTGCTGCGTCTGGTGCGTCTAGAGGATTCAGTGCTGCGTCAGGTTGCGTCAGATGCGTGGTGTGGTAGGGTGGTTGCATCCTGATTCGCGATTTGCGTTTCAGCGTCAGGTGCATCAGACGCACAGAACCCACAGAACGCAAGGTATTATTTTTGCTGATGCTGCTAATGCATATGCAACCAGAAAATGAGAGACATAGTGTTCTCTAAACCTCATTCCAATTAGTTTCACATATCTTGAAACATGCTCTCATCCAGTCTTCTGAGTCATCTTCCAGATACCTCTGAGAAGGTCATAACTTCCGTAGCTTGGGTTCGGATATATGGCTATCTTATGAAGCCATATATCTCACTCTTAATATTAGGTAAGCTATTCCCGCTAGGGTAATATTAGCGAATACTTCTATTTAGAATATAAGAATTAATACATCAGCAAAAACAAAAGGTTACACCAGGACGGACCCCGTGCTCCCTGTGCGTCCGGCGGTCCAGGCGCATAGAACGTAAACTGGCGTTCTGGGTGTGCAGTCTTTTATTGGGTGCTGGTGGACAGGGGTCCATGCCGCCCGAACGCACCAGACGCAACCAAGGACTCAGAAGGTACCCAACACAGAAAGGTTCTCCGGACGCAAAAAGATTCTCCGGATGCAACCCTATAGAATAGTAGAATAGTGGAACTACTCAGGTGTAACTGGCTATCATCGGATACCTCCCAAGTCAACAACTCTACCTTCAAGGACTTTGAATGAGTTAGTGAAAACTGTGGAGAATATCTAAATTGTCCGGAAAGATCCATCCAGTATTACTCATTTTTACTTATTTGAGTCATTTAGATACTAAAATAGGAATATATTTATTAAAGCTAGTCTAGAAAACAGTAGCACTCGGTAGCTAACAATTTGAAGGTACTTGCCCGGAGAACAAAAGTACAAAAGTATGGATAACCCTTAAACCAGCGGTCGGACAGTGTCCGGACAGAGTGTGTGGGATTTCCCTCGCCGAGGGAAATCGAATGGTATAGGTCTCTGAGTGGCCACATGCCTGTAGCACCCAGTAGCCGACAATTTGAAAGTACTTGCCCAGAGAACTCAAGTACAAATGTTTGGATAACATTTCAACCGGCGGTCGGACAGCGTCGGGACAGGGTGCGTTGGAATCCGCTGGTCGAGGGGAATCAAATGGTATAGATTTCAAAGCGTCCGCATGGCTATGGAGGTCAGCAGGATGAAAGAGGCAGATATCTCAGAGGGCAGATGTCCGCCAGAGTCGGGAAGGGTCTCATTGGGGTCCGCTCGCCAAGGGGAATCGAATGGTCTAGGTCTCTAAGTGTCCGCATGCCTATAGACCCCAGTAGCCGCCCATTTGAAAGTACTCGCCTGGAGAACTCAAGTACAAAGGTTTGGATAACATTTCAGCCAGTGGTCGGACAGCGTCGGGACAGGGTGCGTTGGAATCCACTGGTCGAGGAGAATCGAATGTGATAGGTTTCAAAGCGTCCGCATGGCTATAGAGGTCAGCAGGATGGAAAAGGCAGATATCTCAGTGGGCAGATGTCCGCCAGAGTCGGGAAGGGTCTCATTGGGGTCCGCTCGCCGAGGGGAATCGAATGGTATAGGTCTCTAAGTGTCTGCATGCCTATCGCACCCAGTAGCTGCCAATTTGAAAGTACTTGCCCGAGGAACTCAATTACAAAGGTTTGGATAACATTTGAACCATTGGTCGGACCGCGTTGGGACAGGGTGCGTTGGAATCCGCTGGTCGAGGGGAATCGAATTGTATAGGTTTCAAAGCGTCCGCATGGCTATAGAGGTCAGCAGCATAAAAAAGGCAGATACCTCAGCGGGCAGATGTCCGCCAGAGTCAGGAGTAGTGTTCATTACGGGGCGGGGCGGGGCGGGTTTTCACTTTGTAACCCCGCCGTTACTCCGGCCCGGGGTCAACTCTTTGCCGTTCCTCCCCGCCCCGTATGACACGGGGCCCTGGCCGGGCTGTGGCGCGGGGCGGGTATTTTACTTTCCCCGCTGATTGCCAAGACGGCCCCCGTCTTCTCGTCCCCCACTCTTGCCCCTGTGCGGCGCCCCACTTATTCCTACAAGTGATATTCTCTGACCAAACAAATGGCAGGTTGAAATCTAAGGGGTGTTTGGCCTCTCAATTCTGATCTGAAATCACAATTTGAGATCAGAATTAGCTGGCCAAACACCCCCTAATTACTTCGTATGTCTAGTATGATAACTCCACTATTTGGATATTCCATATTGCAATCCGGCAACTATCTCAAAAGATCGGATTTGAATATAGTGCTCACATTATCATTATGATTTGGGCTTCTAGTTTGAGATAAATAGTCTTTGGAAATCGCTCTCAGTATATGATTGTAAGCGTATAATCTAGGTATGTTTCTAAGTACTTCTAAGCATATGATTCCGGGTACATAACTCTAAGCGTATAGTTGTATAGTGGTGCATGCACGATTC
>Ga0307510_10002459_pt1 | contig 21051 bp, 21 predicted proteins | sample 12_EM_MG_FD_207224 | JGI IMG/M metagenome (GOLD analysis project Ga0307510, IMG submission 207224) | Populus trichocarpa ectomycorrhiza microbial communities from riparian zone in the Pacific Northwest, United States - 12_EM | ecosystem: Host-associated > Plants > Roots > Unclassified | place... | reverse complement strand
GTGGTTTTCAACATGGTTTTCATCCATTTTTCTGACTGTTCCCTGTGTTTTACACATGTACTGGTGCAGTTCACACTGTTACTGTGCTATATAGGTTCCTATTCATTTCCTGGGGGCGTTGGTACCATGGTTCATCACTCCTTGCCCAGGTTTTTACCATGGGAAAACCGCGCCTGGTGGTGGTCGCAGTTCAAGGGGCCCCCCCCTTTTCTTTCTTTTTTTCTTTGCTGTGTTTTGCATGTCACACTACAACTTATTTATTTTTAACTACTACCTGATAAATGTGCATTTTTTATATAAAATATAATATGACCATGCCTTATAAACACCTAAAAGTCAGAGGTTTCTTGACTGAAGATTAAGTTCAAAAATGAATGAAAAAACAGAACAAAAAAGCCTGATTTAAAGTGCTGATAATGGGTACTGAATGGTGCTGATTTGCCTGAACTTTCAGGTGATAAAATACTGGAATTTTCACACATTTTACATCTGACTTTCAGTGATTTTTAGTCTTACAATTCAGCATTTTGTTGTCATTTATTCAGTCAGTTTTCAGTCATAATTTCAGACTTTTTCAGACTTTTTACTGCCTGACTTTCAGCCACTCTAGAGTTTACAGTGTGGATAATATGCTCTTTATTATCAACTGGGACCATAATTGCTTTGTGGTCAATGTTGATGGTGTCAGAGGTTCTTCTAGGTCGCCAGGTGGTCCAGTGATATTGGATGTCAAAGTGTCCATGTTGGACAAAGGTTCCGAAGAAGTAGAGCTGATTGTTGTGGGTGTGCATTCAGATAAGGATGATGCTATCATTGGTGCCCAGGGTGAAGATGGTAGAGGTGGTGAATCCTGTGCTAGGGAGTTCGTGGTTGACTGAAGACATGGGGGTTGGGGATAGGGAGAGTTGTCTGAGATTCTGAAGGTTCTTATACTGTTTGGTTGACTTTCAAAGTCTGCTAGTAACTCCAGAGCATGGAGATCCTCAGAGTTAACCCAGGAATTATGAGCTGGTGAGTATCCCTTCCAGTGCACAAGGTATTGCCTTTTCTTCCATCGACCAAATAGTCTTTCTCTGAGGATTTGCTTGACTTCCCATTCCAGTTCACCTTCTAGAATGTCAGGTGGTGGTTCTAGGAAGTTGGGGCCATGTTGATCAGTTTCCTTGTATGGCATGAGTAGGGAGGTGTGGAATACATCATGAATCTTCCAGGTAGGGGGTAATTTGATTTTGTATGCAACTTTTGATATTTGGGAGACTACCTCAAAAGGTCCATATCTCCTTGGCAATAACTTGGGTGTGATGTTACTTGGTAGACATAGATTTGTTCCTTCTAACCAGACTTTGGATTTGATAGGGAATGGTGAATGTCATGGGTATTCTTTGATCCAGGATTCTTGCTCTTTATATTGTGCCTCTTGGGCGGCTTTCCTGGCTTCATCAATGGATGAGAGTCATTGTTTGAGGGATGGGATGTCTGTCTTTCTGGTTGGCTGATGTACTTGTGGAGTGTAACTGATGAGTAAGTCAAATGGTGTTTTCTTAGTTGTAGTGGAAGCCCAGGAGTTCTTGGTATATTGGGCAAGGGGTAGCCAAGCATGCCAATTGTTTTGCTGAGTACCACAGAAGACTTGTAGGTACTGTTCAAGGGTTTGGTTAGTTTGTTCGCTGGCTCTATCTGTCTGAGGGTGATAAGCTGTGCTGATGTTCTGGTGGATATTCAAGATGCAGCATAGTTCCATTGAGAACTTGGATACGAAGCAGACATCATGGTCTGAGATTATCTTGTGAGATATGCTGTAGTGTGGGATGACATTGTTCAAGTAGAGTAGAGCAACTCCTTCTGAGTTGATTGCTTTGTTACAGGGGATAAAGATGGATGCTTTTGAGCAATCTGTGTCAGTGATCATGAGGATGGTGTCGTATCCTCCTGATGGGGGTAACTTGGTAATGAAGTCCATGGCAACAGTCTTGAAGGGTCAAGTGTTTTCAGTTGGGGTGATTGGGAACATAGGGGGATGAGTGGGATGAGTGTTGACTTTAGTCATTTGGCAAGTAGCGCAGCCTTTGATATACTCAGTTAAGATTTTCATTCCAGGCCACCAGTAGTAGGGCAAGATAAGTTGGAGGGTTTTGGTAATTCCAGTGTGTCCAGCGGTTTCATGGTCATGAAAAAGGGATGTTACTCCCCTTCTAAGGTCGTTGTCTGCCACAACAACAAGTGCCATTCCGTGGTACCAGTGAGTGCCGTCCAGTAGAGATAAGTTGTGAGCTGGTGCCCATTGCTTGAGTTTATCTTGGTTTTGATATTGTGCTAGCTTGACTCTTGAGTCTAAATTATCACCTATGCTGTCCATATCGAATACATGAATTGAGGTATGTTGGTCACAGAAATATTGATCCAGCCATACAGTGATGTCTTTGTTGATTTTATTTGGTCCTTTATAGTTGGGTCGCCTAGATAGTGTGTCTGCTCAGTTGGTAGCCCCAGGTTTGTACTCCAGTAAGATGTTATATTGTTTGCGTTCTGGTAAGTAACCAGCAACGTGTGGCCCAATTTTGTGGGGTTCTCTGTAGTACCTAAGGTTCACGTGGTCAGTATACACCAGGACAGGGATTGTTGTGCCTTTGAGCAAATGCAACCAGCAACGAAGTCCTCTCATGACTCCAAGGAACTTGTGGTCGTAAATGGGATAGTTTTGCTTGGTTTGGGTGAATTTCTGGGAATGGAATCCCACCAGTCATCATGGTCCTGGTTTCTGAGTACTGTCTGGTTTGGTGATAGGGGGGTCTCATTGATAAAGTATTGCTCCTGTTCCGACTTGTGATGTGTCAGTTTCAAGCTCAAATTGTTGGTCTGGGTCTGGTCTGGCTAGGATGGGTGCATTGGTGATTAGGGTGATTAGTTTGTCTTGAGCCTCAATTTGCTTGGGTCAGTATGTCTTTTCCAGTAAGTGCTGTAAGAGGTGTGGCAATAATGGAGAAGTTGGGGCAGAACATATGGTGGTAGCTGGTGACTCCTAAAAATCCACAAACTTGTTGTTTGTCTTTGAGTTTGTGTGGGTAGTCCCTGAGTCTGGCAACTTTGTGTGGCAGCTCCTAGCCAGCCACGGGTTGTGCTTGGAGGTGCACAACACCTTTGTGTGCTCTAGCACTGCCTAGCTTCTGCATGTATTCTGGTGAGGCGATAGGGCCTCCTGCGGTAGTCAGGTCGGTGCCCTGAGCTACCAGTCCTTGAGTCGGTTGGGTGCGGTAAGTCGTATGTCTTTTTTTTTTTTGAATTTTTGTTTATTGTCCTTAGCCTAAGGCCATCAGACATGCTACAAGTGGATATGTACATGCACGGGGTGGTACTCATCATAGACTATCGAGAGAGAGATATAAAGATGTGGAAGGCAGTAAGTAAAAGGTTATAATATGAAAAGGGGTATGTGATATAGAAGAGACAGGGCCAAGCTGTCGACTTGGCACTTACCAATCAAGAAGGGTCCAGTCTGGGGGGCAGGGGGCGTAGGAGACGGTTGGTGGCATGCTGGAAGTCACCAAGAGAAACTCCACCATCAAATGTGCCAAAGACATAGGCGTCAAAGGGACGGCTTCCAAAGAAGCAATGGTATGGGGATGACAGAGGGGAGCACTTGAACAGGACGTGGTGTGTTGTGTGTCGATAATGGGCACCCAGACTAAGCTGCTGTGACTGACTCCGTTGACTTGGACTAAGCCGCTGAGGATGGGGAAGAGATGCTTGGGACTGGGGTGGAGATGGTGAGAGGGATGGTGGGCAAAAAGCCCAAGGGTCGTTGAGTTGTGCCATAAGGCAGTCGAAGCTGGCCTGTTCTGAATGGGGTGAGGCAGGGAGTGAAGGGGGGGTTGTCCCATGTTCAGGACAGAAGGGGTTGTCATCAGCTTGTGATTGAAAGATGTCAGAGTATGTAATGGTGAAGGCATGATCGAAGGCAAGTTGGACTGCAGAGGAGAAGGTGTGGCGATCTTTATGTGATATGGTGCCTTGGATGAAGGGGGGTAGTTTGCCGTCGGGGTGAATGATAGACTGCCAGATGCATGAATCGCGACAAAGAAGGTCATATTGATCTTGCATCATATGTAGGAGACAGGCTTTAGGGTTGAGTAGGGGGGAGGGATGAAGCGGGAAGATGATAGCTTGTTGTTCCTCCAAAAGGGTGTCAATTGTAGCCATGCCCAGGAGACCAGACCACTTGATGGAGTACCTGAAAAGGTCAACGTAATGCAAGGGATCTGCCAAAAGAAAAGACAAAAGGGCCAAATTAAAGGCATGAGAAAGATCAAGGAGAGGGTGTTTATGTAAATGGAAGAGATAAGGACAAAGTGATAAGTCTGGGAGAAAGATATGAATGTGATTAGATAAAGAGGCATATGTAAGGCCATTACATAAGGCCATGAGAATTGCATGAAGGCAATCTGCGTCCCTGGTTGCACCATAGTATACCAAGGTCTGCCCCTTGAAGAGCAGGAAAGATGCTGTGAAGGGAGGAGAAGGGATAGTCAGTACGCGGACAAAGAGATGGAAAATATTGTAGGGGGGTTGTTTGATTAATGCTTTTGTTGCCTCCAGAGATTTGTGACTTAGTTTAATAATAGTGTTGTCACGAACCTGGGGATGAGACCAGAGACTCTTGTAAGTAGGGGAAGGATAGTGAAAGGAGGGAAAAGAGTCTGGGAGTAGTCTAGTGAGGCAAGTGGGGGGGTTTAAAGAAAGGTGCCAATCTGCAGCTGGGTTGAAAGTAGTTATAGTACAGATAAGAGTGGAAGGAGGAAGACATTGGATTCTAAGTTGAAAAACAGACATAAGTTTAGTAATAGTGAGGGAAATGGGAGGAATGGCCATGAGGTAATGTAAGGGAATAACAGGGGTGGTCTTGAACACTCCGCTCATTTTCCGAACTGCATCATTTTGGGCCACTTGGAGGATGTCTAAGAGTCCTTTAATATGCAGTTGGGTGGAATACAGCAGAAAGCCATAGGTGAGGACAGGTAAGACAAGGGAGTGGAAGATGCGATGCCAGTTGGCATAGTCAAGACCCCAAACAGAGTTCCCGAGAATGCTAAGGGCATGAATGGTAGAGCGAGCTCAGTTTGCCATGATGGTCATATGATGTGTCCAATCAAACCAATAGTGGATGAAGATGCCAAGGTATCGGATAATGGTGGACTGCTTGACAGTATAAAAACTGGAGCTGGAGGTCCGTGGGTGGATAGAGGTGATGAGGCGGCCAACAAGGTGTTCAGCAGCGTGAGGGGGAGCAAAAGATATAAACTCAGTCTTATCCATGTCACATCATAGCCCATTCCTGCCTAACCAAGCCGTGATCTCCTGAAGACCATGCACAGCATTTTGAGATGATAGAAGATGATTCTTGGCATTGGAAAATATAGCACCATCATCAACGTACATATTGAGGCCACGACGGGACCATGAGTTGTTGATAAATCAAAGGAGGGGAGCAGTATAAATAGCAGATAATATAGGGGAGAGAGGGGAGCCTTGGGGGGTGCCGTGGTTGAGGAGGATGGGGTCAGACTTGATTCCATTGAAGGAGAGTTGGATGTGGCATTCAGAGAGGAAGGATATGACCCAATCACAGAGGGATGGTGGAAAGCCTCGGTTGCAGAAGATGTGGACAATGCATGTGATGTTAATATTGTTGAAGAAGCCCTGAATGTCAAAAAGAACCACAGATGCGACTAAGCTGGCCCAGACAGCAGCCTGTGCATTGTGGACTAGATATAAAGTGGCATCAATGGCGCAATGGTAATCATGGGACCCGAATTGTGTGGGGGGAAGGATGTTGTAATGGTGAATATCATTGAGGACGTGTTTGGCAACAATCTTTTCAAGTAGCTTGCCACAGCACTTGAGGAGAGAGATGGGGCGGTATGCTTTAGGTAAGCTGTAATCTGGTTTGGCAGGTTTCGGAATGATGACAACCAGGGCTGTGGACCAAGGGTGATGACTGAGAGAGACAGCTGCATTGAAGAGGTCGACAAAGCAGTCAGGACATGAGTGGAATGCCCATTTGAGTAATTGGTAATTGATCCTGCTGAGACCAGGGGCAGATTTATTGGATGTAGTGGAAAGTGCCATGGCAATCTCCTTGGAGGTAATAGGGTGAAGAGTACATGGGGGAAGAGGGGTGGGATCTTCCTCTTGGAAGGGATCAACCTTGGGATGGTCAGTGAGAAAGAAGCAGTCTTTGAAGGCTTCTGTCATTTCTCTGATATCATCAGATAAGCAGAGGGGGGCGACAAGGAGGGGAGGAATGTATTTGATAGAACGACCTTTGCACCAAGCTGTGGCCTCCCAAAGGTTATCAGACGTGGTGTGGTGTAAGAAGTCATGGGCCCATTGGCACTTAGAATGTGCGATCACCTTACATAGATTTTTGATGGCTGCTTTCTTGGGTTGGCCAGATGTAGCATATACTCCAGAGAGGGTGACGTCGCAATCTGGGTTCCACCAACGGACACCATGGGGATCTGGGGCTTTCCATCGACTGAAGACCCAAGAGGAGGTGTGGTCGATATTGTCATGCAATTGTCGGGCAGCAAGATCAAGGGAGGGGATATCAGTAATCTCCAGCGAGGGAAGAGGACTGAAAATTTTAAGCCACAAGTCCATGTAAAGGTTGTCAACCTTGAAGCCTGTGAGGGTGGGAGGGGGTGCAATAGTGATAGACTCGGCAGGGTACCAAAGAAGGCAGAGCGCCGCATGGTCAGATGTGAGGGACTCCTGAAAGGAGATCTGCAGATCGGAAATCTGTCTGGAGATTGCCACTGCTTCATTGAGAAGGGCTAGATCCAACACCAAAGGGTGGTGATCATCATGGCCACTCTCCCATGTCACAATGTGGGGTGGGTTGAGGAGCTCAAGTCCCTGATTGTCAAACCAGTCGATGAGTTCCGTGGCCCATGGGGAGATGGTAGAGTATGGGAAGGACCATATATGTGAATGAGTATTAAAGTCACCACAGGGGCCGAAGCCCCCCGAAACACCTTATCATAGCAAGCTGTTGTATGTGTACAATACATGCAAGAAAGAGCTACATCTACCAGGCAAAACATAAATCCCAGACCAGCCTTATCAGCTAATCTACAGGACCACAAAAGGATCCCCCGTAGGCTTCCAGCCCACTACCGCAACTAATCCTCTGACTTGCCAGTTACCAAAGGTGTGGCATGATAGTATGAGTGACAGGGGTAGGGGGGGGAGTGAATGAAGGGCACGAGGTGTGCATGGGGTTCTACACCCATGCTTCTTTGCATGCCGGCCTCACCCCCCCAAGCACCTTTGGATCAGCCAAGGCTTCACCATGCAATGTGACATTGTGCTCCCTGAGGAGGGCCCAAACCCAGTTGGTCATCCCAGTTCACTGCGCCGTGGCACTCCCTGAGAATCGCTCTGAGGCACAAAGGGCCCGAAACCCCTTAGCAACACCAAGAAGCAGCCGAAGCCGCTCATCCTCCAAGGAGGGAAGCCCCAAGGGGCAGACGCTGCTCTACACAGCAATCGACCCCAGCCCAGAGGCCAAGTGTCGAGGGGGCAGACTAGTTGTGGTCGGTCTGCTAGCGACGATGTCAAAGTCAGTGGGGTAGGCAGTGTCAATGACCTTTCAGTCTGGCCCAAGGGCTTGCAGTTCTTCACCACTGACGACATGCCAGTGCCCGTGATGACAACGGGTGGTACCAGGTAGCTCTCTCAGCTGGTCCAGGAGGGGGGGGGGGTGAATTGAAGATGCCACCCAAGGGGAGGTGATGGTGGTTGCAAAACAAGAAGGGCTAAAGTTGTATGTCTTCTGGTTGCATGCGAGTAAGGTATGAGCGGCACGTGCACATGTCAGTAAACAAGTACTTGGGCTAATGCCCTTAGTGTACAGACCTGGGTGTCTGTCTTGTAACGCAGTTTTCTAAGAGTTGTCCTCTACCCTTGATGGAGGTAGAGACGCGAAGATAGAAGGTTCACAAGTTGAGCAGGAAGACACAGGAAAGGGAGTTCAGGGTAATGATGATAGGATTGCAAGACTCAAGTCAAGCTTAAGGCTTGACTGTCTATAAGTACAGGCCTTATATACTACTTGATACTAGTCAGTATGAGTCGTCCTATGACTAGTTATAGTACAGTAAGCAATCAGTCATTCATACAGTAAGCAGCCAAGGGAGTCAGTAAGAGTCATACAGTACTCAGTCAGAAGGAGTCTTTGAGGCTGCACACAGGAGTCAGTCAGAGTCATCGTGACCACACAGGTCACCAGTATCATATACGGTCAGTTAGGCTAAATATGGTAAGCCAAGTCACATGTCAGAGAGCAGTCACTGGGTCTGGTACCTGACTGGTCAGGTGCATGATAAGTCACATGGCATCATGTGACAGGTCACATGCCTGGTCACATGAGGAGTCTAGAGTCAAGATCAGGTGGTCAGTCACAGGGTCATGGGAGCAGTCTCGTGCTCCCCAGTCCTGTGGCACCAAGTCAGGTGCCCGAGTCAGGTGATAGGTTAGGTAATCAGTCAGGTGATGCGAGTCAAGAGATAGCAATAAGATGGAAAAATGGTGTCTGGATGCTACACTTTGGCTGGGTCAACAGTAGCTCCATCCTTGGAGATCTGGACACCTAAGAAGTCCATTTGTGATTGCATGAAGATGGATTTTGACAGTTTGAGATGTAAGCCATGACATGCAAGTAGGTCAAATAGGAAGTGAATGATTTTGACATGAAGTTTGAAATCCTTGAGGAGGGTGCCTATACCACAGTTGTCTATGTAGTTCTGGAGGATGCACTGTATTTCAAGTATGCCTTTCTTCTTGAAGTGTTTGTATAGTTCTTTGAGAATACCATTTATAAACCATTGGAAGCTGGCTGGTGAGTTACTCATCCCAAAGAACATTACTTTGGGTTTGAATAGTCCCCAATGTGTTTTGAATATGGCTTTCCATTGGTTGCCCTCTTGTATGTGGATATTGTTATAGCCCCATCAGATGTCGAACTTGCTGAATAGTTCCATTCCTTGCAAGTTTTTGATACATTGTTTGAGATTGGGGAGTGGGGTAATGTCTTTCCAAGTGACTGCATTGAGGGGGCGATAGTCAATGATGTATCTTTTCTCCTTCAAGTCTTTCTTAGGGACCATGAAGGTAGAGAAGCCGTAGGGGGAGTCTGAGGGTGCAATGTAGCCTTTTTCCAGATTTTTGTCAATGAACTTGTTCTCTGCTTCCTGCTCATCTCTTGAGAGTGGGTAGACTTTGCAATTGAAGTGAGTAGGGGCGGTGTCCATGAGTACAATTTTGTGGTCTCCATCTCTGTGAGCTGGCAGGAATTTGTTTGCTTCTTCATCTGAAAATAATGCCATATGATGTTTGAATTCTTCCAGGAGGATGACTTCCTCCTTCCCATGTTTTGATGCATACTTATGGGCCATTTCGACTGCTGTATGAGTGTGGTTGACTTCTACCAGGCCTCCCATCATTTCTGAAGGGGTAACTCCCAACTATAGAGTGCACTCGATTTGCTGTGCCTTGAGGATGAGGTCTTTGTTGTCTTGCTTCTTCTGTTTGAGCAATGTCTTTGCTCTTTGAAGGGTGCCATGGAGTAAAGTTTCGATTTGAACTCTTGGTCCTTTGAGTTTGCTTTTCTCCCAATCAATATCAGGGTTGAATTTTTTGAACCAGGGGTAGCCAAAGAGCATTTGGTTGTGGCCTAGATTGGTGACAAAGAACCATACTCATTCTTTCTTGTTTCCTTGAGTGACAAGTAGGTCACATGCTCTAGTGATGGATCCACTTCAATTGAGGGTTCCATTGACATTGTATACTGCTCTTGTGTGGGGGATTCTTTTGGTTCCTAAATGGAGTTTGTCAATAGTCGTCTGGTCAATAAAGTTTTCTGTTGCTCTGGTGTCAAGTAGGATTGTTTCTTCTGCTGTTCCTCAATAATGTGTGATTGGAACTTTTAATTGTATTGAATTTGACTTGTTTATAAACACACTATCGAGTCAAAATGCCCTAACTATGGCAGCTAGTTTCGGGCCTTGGTAAAATCCTGTGGCATCAACTTCTCAATCATGGTCAGCTTGGTGTCCTCATTGAAGGTATCCATGTTATCCTTCAGGTAGCTGATGAATGTATTTGGATCCTGAAGATCTGGCATAATGGGTGTGGTGTGAACTTTAATAGGTCTGGTTTGATCAGGGCAACCGCTGTAGTTACCATGGTCTGCCTGTTTCTTGCAACAGTCTCTGGCTCGATGTCCTTTGTTTTCACAATAGAAGCAAGTGTTGCTTCTCATGAGTTCCACTTTCTTGGCTTCAGAGTGCTGTTGTCCTCTGCCAGCTATAGTGTTAATATCTGTGGTGACAGTAGCATCGACATCCATATGATATCCTCCTTGAGAGGTGGTGTGTCGTCCATTGTTGTTCCTCCAATTCTGGTTGTTGTTCCTTCCATAGGTGTTCTGCTTGGGGGAGAGTTTGAATGCTTGGAAGAGTCCCTGACATTTTTGGGTGAACTCAGCTGCTACCTTCCACTTGAGGTGGGATTTACGGGCCTGTTCTTCCCACTGTTTGAAAGTCCATTGGATTTCTGCAGTAGGGTCAAAGGTGGGGGAATTAATGATGGCACTGGTAAGTCCTTTGGCCATCACATGTTTGAGAGTTTTGATGGTTCCCTTGTTATCTAGGGGAACATCTGCTTCATGTGCAAGTTGTTTGAATTTGGTGAAAAAGTTGTCAAGACTTTCTCCCTGCTTGAGTTTGCATAACTCCTGGTAAGCTTCAGATCGACAGTTCTGATTAATAAAGGCATTCTTGAATCTTTCTGTGAATTGGTCCCAGAGTGTTTCATCTGTCTCTAGGGTTCCGTCGTCCATTTCTTCTTTGAGTTTCTGGAGTTGTTCCTCCTTCCAGGCATCTATACAAGTGCCATCCATGTAGCTGAGCATGGTGATGATCCTGGAGAAGGGCTTCTTTATGGTGTTATTGTTGCGGAAGTGGCGGTTGGGCCACATGGTCATCGCATAGAAGTACAGTGCGAGATGCGCTAGTGTCACCAGTAGACAGCCTGAATGGTTGATTATAGTATATACCCTTAGTTTTGCTTCCATCCAGCACCCCATTTTTATACCTGAGCCCCAGAGACATTCTGTCTCTTTTATACCATCATAGTTTACACTCGCCGCCCCTCAGTTTGTGGTCTCTTTGTGCCCAACTGAGATCATTGTCTGCATAGTCTGCTCTCAGTTCCCACTCACTCACACTCCCTTCGCTTGCGCGTTGCTACACCCATATCAACCTCGTTGATTATGACAGGTTATGGGCCCTGGCCCCAGTGAGAATACTCATTCCAAGACCAAAGCAGCTTCTTCGTCAGCATCGTCCGCATTGTCTTCCACCCCGTCCTCTGCTTCCTTGTCTTTGTCATCACACTTAGTCGCCATGTCACCCACTACATCCTCCACTCCACACATTGAACAGCTGTCTGCCGACGTCCCGCATCTTGATTCTGAAGGCACAAACTGGGCCATCTTTGAGGCCTGCTTCCAGGACGCCATGGAGACCGCCTGCCAGTGGGGCCACTTTGATGGCTCCGAACCATGACCTGTCCCCAAAGACATTGACAACCTGACAGACACCAAGAAGCAGGAGGCGAAGAACTGGGACCATGAAGACCAGATCGCACAGAACTTGCTGAACAAGCGGCTCCCAGATGCAACAATGCTAGAGGTGAGGCAGTACAAGACTGCCAAGGAGCGGTGGCACATCATCACCCAGGAATTCACAGTGAAGAGTGCATATGTGAGGAATGCCCTCCATCACTCGTTCATTGACATGCGGTGCCCGAAGGGAGGCGATGTCCGGGCCTTCCTGACAAACCTCAAGATGCACTGCAACAAGCTCCTAGCAGCTGGCGTCACCATCAACAACAAGGACTTTGAGCGCACAGTCCTTGATGGCATACCGGATGCCCTCTCCGCCTATGCCTTGCAGACCCTGATGAGCATGCACCTCAACAGCAACACACTGGAGATGAAAGACATCATCCATGTCATCTCCGAGGAGGCCGACCACACAAGGACCCACTGCATGCCGAAGGACCAGTCCCATGGCCAGAGCAAGGCCAACAGCATCAAGGAGGGCCAACCAGACAAGGCCCTCATCGCCACAAGCCATTCCGAGGGCAGCAACTCAAGGCACTGCAAGGGCAAGTGCCACCACTGTGGCAAGGAAGGCCACTGGGCCCACAAATGCCGCACCAAGAAATGGGAGGAGGCAGTGGCGGAGGCAGCAGCGGCAGCAAACCAGAGTGGTCAGGCCACACAGACAGGCACCAGCACCAGCCCCAACACTAGCAGGCGGGAGAACAGACCCATCAGCTCCGCAAACGTCGCATACGAAGATGACTCGGACGACAGCGACTTCTGGGCCGCCACCGTGGAGGTAGAGGACACGCACATCCACTGTGCAGTGTCGGACCCCCTGATGGGCGACATCAATAACGACAAGGAGCCCTCCTGCACCAAACCATGCAGTGCAGAGGACGACGACCACCTTGGCTGGGCTGATTTCAGTGTCGAACTGGCCAAGGAGGAGGATGCCCAAGATGACGAAGTCGACAAATGGGAGGCCTTCCATGCCGAAACCTGGGGCATGGAGGATGAAGATGACACTGACTGGGCCAGACTAGAGGGTCAGCCAGTCAAGAAGGGGGAGGAATGCGATGTCAAAGAGGATGCTAAGGAGGAGGACACCCCTCACAGTGAGTCCCAACTTGCTCCCTGCAACACACCGTGTGCACACACCATTAGCACCGGCCTAGTACCACGCCGGGCACTGGATGGAGAGGGGTACACACCCCAGATCGGAGACGGATGCCCCCGGACCACCTCCTCGTGCAGAGAGCAGGTCATGGACACTGCATGCCATGCGCACTGCCTCCACAACACCGTGCACTCACTGGAGTGTGCACACCTCAACGACCCTGAGCCTGCCATCTGCACATGCGAAGGTCAGGCCCCCGGCTTCAACGCCAATGCGCAGGCCCACCAAGCACCTTGGCCCAGGCCTGGTACCGTCACTGATGAGCAGGATGTCCATCCAGTGTCAGCAGCTCAGCTCGAGGGGGAGGGATTACAGGTACCGAGCATGAGCAGCAAGCAGACCGCTGCGCCAGGCACTCCCTTGACTTCCAATGCCCCTATCTTGCCCGCCTTGTCTTTCAAGGCCACACCCTCATCACCCAAGCCAGCCCCAGAGCTGGACAGTTCACTCTTACCGGCAGAATTGGCGACGAACGATCAACAGGAGCGTGTGCCCACACCCTTACGCACTGACACTGTCGCAGCCAAAACCGGCTCTGACCCTGACCCTCAACCCAGTGGCGACAGATTGGCCTACTTGGGCACTGATGACCCTTATCTCGCGCACATCCCACACCACACTGGGGCCTTTGCGGAAGACCCAGGAGATTCAGGGGGAGTGCCAATGGTGGAGAATGGTGCGTCGCCACCACTCGCAGACCCCAATGGTGCAGCATCAACATTCGCGGCTGAGACCACAGACGCAGACACAGGCGTGCCCGCCCCTTGCATGCCCGCAGAGGCCAAGTGCAGCCACAACCGGCCACCTTGGGAAAAGCCCACCGAAAGCCCTGTCACATGCAAGATGTGCACAACCACGCAAGGACTTAGCCAATCGGGTGGCATCAACACTGACAACCCCAACCAGTCAGACCATGGAGGATGCACCGTCCATCCGCTGCAGCCGGCGCACACCGACACCACCTTCCCCCTCTACCAGCTCACCGATCACAACCTTCCCCCATCGCCAGTGGACCATCTAGTCTGCCCTCTCACAGACCCGGCACCTGCAAGCGCAGTGGAGTGCGCCATCACACGCAACATGCCTCATCATGAGGCCATCAACACATCCAGCTGGGCCGCATTGTCAGCATGTCCAGCCACCACCCTCACAGACGTGAACGGCAGCATGGCCGTATATCAGTGTGCCAAGTCAGGGCACACGTTCCCCATCGACGGCAGCACCATGGCCCTGTTTTTGAGGTGAAAAGAGGACATGCCCTCACCCACCATCGGGAGCGTGCACGACGCAATGACGCACAGCGGCCAGGAGGCATCGCACCTTTGCAGCCCCATCTCAGGTGCTTCTGTCAACCACAAGGCCCCCGCTCCTCCATTCTCAGACAGCCATGCCGCAATCACATTTAAGCACGATCATCCATATCACCCACTGGACCTGCTGGGTCATCAAGAAGTTGAACCACCTGGTTCCTGCGCTGCAGACGACACAGTGGCTGACACACCCATGCCCCTGCTTCCTGCCAAAGAGAAGCACTTCGCCACATCCCCTGGACCACACGCGAAGTGAGGGGGAGTGTTGCGGAAGTGGCGGTCGGGCCACATGGTCATCGCATAGAAGCACAGCACGAGATGTGCTAGTGTCACCAGTAGACAGCCTGAATGGTCAATTATAGTACATACCCTTAGTTTTGCTTCCGTCCAGCACCCCGTTTTCATACCCAAGCCCAAGAGACATTCTGTCTCTTTTATACCATCATAGTTTACTCTTGCCACCCCTTAGTTTGTGGTCTCTTTGTGCCCAACTGAGGTGAGCCTTCCTTACATTGCCTTTGCATTTATTACCGTACTTACAGCATGCAGATCATTGTCTGCACAGGTGAATATACATAGTTTGTGGTCTCTTTGTGCCCAACTGAGATCATTGTCTGCACAGTCTGCTCTCAGTTCCCACTCACTCACACTCCCTTCGCTTGCACGTTGCTGCACCCATATCAACCTTGTTGATTATGACAGTCATTGGCTTGGTTGACTGCTGCCAATAGGTCCCAATTGAGTAGGAACTTGTGGGTCTTGGCTCTGTCTCTATCAAACATAGGTGGAGGGTTTCCTTTGAGAGTGCCATTAGAGGGATTACTGATAATGTTAATCTTCTGCGCTTCTTGCTGGGCTTGGCCAGTAGCAACATTAACTTCTTCCTGTTGTCCTTCCATTGCAGTTGGATAATCTGGGGTGTTGGGTTGGGTAGGAAGCTGCTGAAGTGCAGTGGTAACTGCTGCGATAGTAAGAGGGATGCTGGCCTCTTGAACATAAAATGTATGGTTTGGGTGCTGAGGGTCTGATTCGATCCACCAGCCAACTAGTGGTCTGTTGTATATTCCTTTTTGGCTAGTTTGCCAAGTGTCTTGTCTCCAGATAAGCTTGACCCAGTAGTAGGTGTTGTTAGCTTCAATGAATTCAATAGGAGCATGTGTTTTTGTTGGTGCATCAAGGTAATATCCTGTATTGGGATGTCCTGGTCCTTGATTGTTGAAGTATGCATTAACTTTGACATGTTCTGGGAGATCATCCTGTTGTCTTCTGAAGATTTGTATAAACTCATTATTGAGTGTTCCATATGACTGGGTGGTCGCCACAATGATACTTGAGTAGCTCTGTGTTCCAAGAGCTTGTAGAAAAGCCTAACTTGTGTTAAGGTCCAAGGGCCTTAAAGATGTGACATACATGGTTTGGTTTGGTGACAACTGGGATTGCTCAGTGGGGTGTCCTCCTGAGGCAATAATTATGAGAGTAGGGTGGTACTGGTTGCCTACACTGATATCAAGTAAGTCCCCAGATGATAAGGGCGACTTCTGAGTGTTCTGGTAATGGGATAAAGGGGAAGAGCTTCAATGGTACTTTGAAGTGACTGAGGGATCAGGCTGGTGACTCTGAGAGTCTTGGGTGGAAGCTACAAGTCTTGGATTGAAAACCAAGTTAGGCTTAAGGCCTAACTGTCGAAAGTACAAGGGTTTATATACAAGTAGGAGGTCACAGGTAATGGGAAGTCACAGTCACATATAGTAAGGTTCATCATGAGTTGGCAATCTAAGTATAGCCCCATCATGACCTGGCAGTCTAAAGATAGTGCATCATGAGCTGGCAGTCTATAAGGGGTTAAATGGTAATGCTGCAGGGTACTGCGGACTGCAGAGTGATGGCATGTGATAAATAGCTGCGGAATGGTCAAGTGACTCATCAGGTGACTTGTCAGGTGATTGGGTGATGGTCCAAGCTGTTAAGGCTTTAATGGGCCTTGATAGTATGACTTGTACTAAGAGTGAACTGGTGGCAAGTACTTTGAAGGAGTAGAAGTCTCTAGTGTTGCTAGAGACGGCTCTGAGTGGCTTATGTAAGAGATGAGGGAAAGGGGAGGCACAAGGGGAGCTTTCAAGAATGTTGATATTGTTAATCAAGTCAAGCTTAGGGCTTGACAGTCAAAATACAGGGTGCTTATATATAGGCGGGTCTGCGCACGGGCCACTATCACTAAGGTAGGTACTTCTGGTCAAGAGGCGTCTGTCTGTGACGTATGAAGGTCCACGGATAAGTGCTGTGGTCTGTATGAGTCGAACAATAGAGAATGAGCAAGAGCGAATGAGGGATCAGGGAATTGCCTAATCTATCCTTAACCGGGGAACAATGGCAGTGGGTCATTCCAAGAAGAGAAGCATCATCATGATGCGATGACGACCATGAGGTTTGAGGCTGATCTGAGGAGATCTGATCTCCACATGCCCATTCTGGTCTAATGGGCGTCTAGTGTAAGCAACTACCCTTTAAGGTAGTCAGTATTGATGGTGACCCAATTAAGGGCCATGTTGCTATCTGCATTGTCTGCGGAGCTCTGCGTGGATGAGGGATTGTCTGCGGATCCTTCTGAGGAGGTCGACTGGTGGCCCGGACTCTGGGGCAAGGTGCTGGCTATAGGCGATGAGGCTGAAGGGGTGATTGACTGGTAGCTGCCTTCATGACTGGTACATTGTTGTATGGGTGCTGAAAAGGGACTTGTGGGTAACAGGGAGTGCTTGCGGGACACAGGACTACTGGGCTAAGTGAGGTATGCTTCCCAGGGTGCAATAGGGGACTCTTCTGGGGACAAGGTATGTGTCTGTCCTCCAGGGACATCAGGTTCATAGTGAGTGACTGGTTCTGGCTCTAGGGATGGTGTGTCCTCCATGGGACTGTCTGGCTCTTCCAGTGGGTTCTCTACTGGAGGTGGCTCTTGGTACAACTCCATTGAGGAGTACTTCCAACAGTGGATGTTCCAGGGGACAGGGACAAGGGGCTGGACTGGTGGTTGATCAAGGGGTGATGATGGTTTGGATGGTTCACTGGGCGGCAACGGTGGTAGGTCTGGTAGTGGTGATGGGTTCAATGGTAATGGTTGCTTGGCCATGGGTAGAGTGACAAGGAGGGGATCTGATGAGGGAGAGAAAAATGGGGGTGGATTGTAATACAAGTGGTGTGTGAGGGAATGAGTGGGGACAAGTGACCGAACATGTAAATTGAGTAGGAGAAGAACAGTAAAAATGAAAAATAGGACTCAGGATCGTAACACAGGACAATGGAAAACCATTGAACTCATCTCAAGAGAATATTGGTGGCCAGGCATTACTGAATTTGTCAAAGCCTATATATGAGGATGTGCCACATGCCAAACCACAAAGATATGGCCACCAACCAAAGTACCAATCAAGCCCAATGAGATCCCAGAAGGGATATGGGAAACAATCACCATGGACTTCATCGTAGACCTCCCAGTATCACAAGGATATGACAGCATCCTCATGGTCATCAACCACCACAGCAAAGCAATCATCCTATCCCCCTGTCATAAAACTATCACCGCCAAACAAACAAGCCAACTACTAGTAGACAATGTCTGGAAAAGAACTGGAGTACCCAAAGCCATTATCTTGGATTGAGGACCACAATTTGCTACACAAGTAACACAAGAACTCTGGAGAAAACTAGGAATCAAACAGAAATTGTCCACCACATTTCACCCACAAACTGATGGCAAGTCAGAACAAGTTAACCAAGTCATCGAGCAATACCTTCATATCTGTGGAAACTTCCAACAAGACAATTGGGTCTCACTCCTCCCCATCATTGAATTCGCATATAATGCTCAACCCCACCACAGCACCCATAAATCCCCCTTCGAAGTCTGGTATGGCTTTCAGCCAACCTTTAAACCACCTTTGCAACTTCAAACCAGACTTCAGAGTGTGGATGAATGCATCCAATACCTAGAACAAATACGCAAAGAAGTCACAGCAGCACTTATAATTGCAGCAAAAGAAATGCGAAGCAGAGGACCCAAAGAATTATCCTACACATTCCACAAAGATAACCTAGTACTCTTGGAAGCCACAAATTTACAAACTACACACCCTAAAGCAAAACTCACTCCACAAAGATATGGACCTTTCAAGGTTATATGGGCTTCACCTACCAATTGCAAATTACAACTACCTGAGACCATGAGGGTTCACCCTGTATTCTACAACTCATTACTGAAACCCTATCACAAAACACAAGCACATGGACCTAATTTCGAATGACCCCCTCCAGAAATTGTTGGAGGAGAAGAAGGACATTACAAAATAGACAAAGTTCTAGTGGCATGTCCCACAAGAAATTGCAAGAGCACACAGTATTTTGTCCACTGGAAAGGCTACACAGATGCCAACAACTCATGGATCCCAGCTAGAGAACTAACACATGCCAAAGAATTAGTCACAGAATTCCATGCTTGCCAACGTCCTAAAGAGGGGATATGCATACAAGCCTTGCAGGCACAAGGAGATCCTAAAGAGGGGATACTGTTGCAAGCAGTACTCATGCCCCCCAATCCCAGCTACAAACCAGTAACTTCAAGAACACATGACCATGGGAACCTATCACATGACCCAACATGTGACTATGGGAACCCATCACATAACCTTACACATGACTCATCAAGTAACCTCTCTGCCACTATGACATCACATGACTTATTAGCATGGGACTCTGGGAAGATATGACCTTGTGACCCTGGAAAGATAACATATGACCAGACATGCTTTGGATGCATATCCAGTCCATTGATCAACATGTGGAAGATTGTGGGAACGATCAACAAGATGTGTCCACTAAATAATCAACAAAGATGTGACATGACATGATCAACAGACCTGGCTTATTGGGGCAAGACCCCAATCAAGACATATGATGTAATCTGCAGTTACTGCATATTGACTGCACAGTCCCCCATTACTTGTAATAGTACCTACCCTAAACTATGCACAGACCACCCTGTATTTGTATATAGGACCTACAAATTTAGGTGAACAGTCCTTAGACTGTTCTCTTGTCAACTGCCCATACTGGAGCCTCACAAAGCTCCTTCATCATCTTCAGCAGTCTACCACGTCCTGCCTCTCCTTGCCTTTTGCCTCTTCCTCCTCAACATCTCACTGCTGCTCCTTTGGATCAGTCACCTTCAACTCCGCACCATCATCAAGTCTCACTACCCATAAAGTAGTGAGTTCCTAATATGTGCCTTACTTGTCTAATAGTTGGTTATTATTATTTTTGCTTGAGGAGTACTTGATAGTACTTTTTCAACTTTGGTACACTTGATAGAATTGTGTCTCTTGAGAAAAAGTTGAAAAAAGTTGAAAAAGCAAAAAAAGTTGAATCAAGGTGTGCCAAGCATGCCCAAGTAGTGAGAAATCTCAGAAAGTGACAGGAAGTCTCAGCAAGAGCCAAGGTGTTTTCCTAATGCTACAGTACATGCCCAACCTGCCCAGAATTGCCTGACCCAGCCCATACCTGTGCAACCCAGCCCATGTTTGTATGACCTGAAGGGTACCTGCAAGGGGGTCTTGGACCGGGATTCCAGGACCTGGGGTTAGTTAGTTAGTCCAGCCCCTGGCCATGTTATGAAAAAAATTGACCTGTACAAATAAGGAAATAGGGTGTTGAATGAGGTGTGGGTGCTCAGTCACTTGTGAGTCTGCAGTCCCACATCCACTCTTCCCTTGCTACTCTCTCACTCCACTACCTGGTGTGTAGGAGCTACAAACAAATAGTGTAAAAGTATTAATCATGACATGAGATAGGCACTGCAAAACAAAAGTATATTCAATGCTAGTGAGATGATACAGATAAGAAACAATATATTACACTGGCATGGAATCAAACATATGACCTATCCTGCCATTTGTGGCAACAAAAATGTAGTAACCACTACACCATTTAGGTTTACCATGACTATCCTCTTTAAGCATTAATGACCAACAGCATAACGGTGACCATGTATTGTCAGTGTCCCAACACCCTCTTATGCTACAATATCATGGTGGCAACCCATGTGGAAAAGTTAAATTTAATTTTTATATATATTTTTGGTGGAGGGCAAATAGGGTATAATCACCACAACCTGTATAGGTCATGTGACTGAAATTTATGAACTGGTTTGCATTCTCATGCTGTTGACTAAGGAATCTCACACTTGTAGCTGACAAGTTTTGCCAACTGTTGGGGGCTGGTCAGGCTACACTAAGGTTTATGGTTGACATAATTATATTTGGCATTTCCCACTGTAACGATGGGATACATGCTGGGCTTGCAAATGCCCAAATCTGGACACCTCTGCCTCACCTGATTTGACCAATGCCATAGGACAGCATGCGGCATTGTGCTGTCTTCCCATCACTGCCTCACTCTCACCCTGTCACCTCTTTCTATCACCATCTTTTCTTGTAGTCTAGACTGTAAGTAGATACCTTTTTGAACTATAAAGACCTGCATGCAGCCATGCCACAGCTTGCGTCATGTTTTTCCCCTCCTTTCAGCTTTTAGCTTTTGCGTTTCCCTCTCCTTTCCCTTCCCCCTTCGCAGCGGTAGAGCGACTAACAATCACGGCCTGCTTCAATGCTTGCTCCATTGGATGATCTCAGATCAACATGCTCTGGTTCTATTGTGCCCAATCGCCTTCCATATTCAAACTTATGTGCAGACATTTAGTCTGTGATAAACCACCTTGGCTCTGATTGGCTAATTCATACACACAGCTACTGCTACCAGGATCAGGCCTGACCAAAGCCCCTGACAGGTGGGTAGGAGCCTGGGAAATAAGTTGCTTGGAAAGGAATATGTGAAATGGACGTATAATGGAT
>Ga0307510_10002457_pt1 | contig 21058 bp, 9 predicted proteins | sample 12_EM_MG_FD_207224 | JGI IMG/M metagenome (GOLD analysis project Ga0307510, IMG submission 207224) | Populus trichocarpa ectomycorrhiza microbial communities from riparian zone in the Pacific Northwest, United States - 12_EM | ecosystem: Host-associated > Plants > Roots > Unclassified | place... | reverse complement strand
ATTGTTATTTGATTTTCCCTTATTATTTTTTAATTGAAATTTTTTATCTATCAAATTTGATCCTCATTCTTTTGATTATTACTTATTTTATTTGAAATAATTTATGAAATGTTAATTATTATTATTTTAATTTCTTCATCTTTCAATTTTTTTATTTTTTAAATTTAATCTCTATTATTTTGATTATTATTTATTTTATTTGAGATAATTTATGAAATTATATTTTTTTTCAATTTCATTCTCATTCAACTTTTTAATTTTTTAATTTGTAAAATTTATTCCTCATTATTTTAATAAACTTGAAAAAAATAAACATTAATAAGTTATTTTCCAGCTCATTTTCCATTACATAATCAAACACTGGAAAGTGTTTTCCAACTTATTTTTCATTACACTACCAAATATTGAAAAACAATTCACTTTTCTCAAAATTTATTTAAAAAAAAAGACCAAACAAATATTCAGACCACCTTATAACATGACTCGTTACAAACTTTGCCGAAATCGTGCTTTTCTTAAATCCATGGCAGCTTGCACTCAACGTAATCAACCAAGTGAAAAGGGAAATGATTAATCTTCCAAACCAACTAAAACCAGGCATACAGCACCAGCAATCAGGCTAACATCAGCAGAGAACACAACAGCACCACGAACAAAAGTTGTTATTGGTGAATGTAGAAAGTAGGATTTATGAGCTGATTAATTCAAACAATAAACTAAATTACTCAGTCCGGAGAACAAAAATTGATAACTAATCAAATACAAAACAACTGGATCTTTTGAAGGGCCATTCTTCTCGAGCTGAAGGCACTTGTTTAGCCATGCTCGAGACCAAAATCAACAGCATTATGCTTTGATTTCTTTTCTTCGATAACACCCCACTATGACCTCAGGCAAAAATATACAGCTCAAACAATGAATTGTTCTTGGCAGCTCCACCTTATCACATATTACAAGTTGCTCGCCTCAAAATGGTGTAGGCGGAGCATCATGATCTAAACGTAAGTACAAAAAGTTGGATACAGATGCTGAAGTACTCACAATGGTAAGACTGCAACTAAAATAAACTCTGGCAAGCCTTAATATCGGATGCTTGAGTATCTAATACAAGTTGCCCATCCGGACTTGAACTAATGATCCTTGTTGCTGCATCAAATACAGCTCTCTGGTACATATCATCCTCCATCTTCTTAAGGACCTCTATTACCACTTTGAAGTCCAATCCCCCCACCAAAACTAATTTCCCGGTAATTTCACCAAAATTATATGGTGCCTTTGGCAAATCAATGCCAATATCATCCAACATAGAACCATAGAGTAAGCACCCAGTTCCTATGTCTTTCACTGTGATGACCTTCTTGGCAAACAAATATTCCAGAAGTTTGGAAACTGGTTCAACTCGTGGTGGATTTGCCTCTAATGCAATGGAGATAGCTTCCTTGACAACTTCAGGGTGGTAAGATGGAGACTTCAGCTCTTCCACACATTGCAATGCCTCATCCAGAAGCAAGACACTGAAATATTCTTTCAGGAGCGAGAGAGTCTTTCTCCTAAGTTCATCAGGATTCAACCTGGAAGCTGGAACAACTGGTCTATCTGCAACTGGAGGCACATAAGGGCCAGGAAGAGTTTTACTAGGTATAGGGGCTTGAGCAGGAGGCTCTGCACCAAAATGAAAGTTAGATGGCCTAGATGGAGGACCACCACGTCCCTGCAAGGGCGCACTACTCTTTCCACTCATAAAACCACCACTGCCCTGAGGTAACAGCTTCGTGTTTACTGACCTTGACTTGTTAAAACTTGGTGATTGGAGACGTCCAGCAGGCTGCATTAGACCATCACCCCTTGGCATTGAATGGTTTCTAGGTGCCCCCCAATTGTTATTATCAATTCCAGGCATCCCAGGCATTCTCCTAGCTCCTGGCATGCCAGGCATCATGCCCCCAGTGCCAGGTCGGTTGATGGGGAAGTCCCCAGGGCCAGCAGTCCCTGAAGCAGCAGAAATAACACCTCGGTTATTTCTAATGCTTGCGGCAGCACCTGGACGCAGCCCAAGATTCTTTTCTGCCTCAGCATGTATCTCTGTGATGGTTTTAGCTTTGATCTGCAATGACAAAACAATGAAATTTTCCCATAAAAAACAGCACCTATTTGCTAAATTAGAAATTGACAGGATAGAAGTCTTACCTCTTCACGCCTGGGAATCCAGTTGTTCATCCGCAGATCAAGAACATCTTGAACAATGAACCTCAGTCGAGGAGCCAACTGGGGTTTTGACGACAGTTCCTTCAATTGACCAAAGTACACATCATTTATATGCCGTGACCTTGGGCTCTCATCAAGCTGCTTACCAATGGTGTTAAAGAACTGACATGTGGCCTCAACATTTTCTTCAGCAGGACAAACTTTATTATCATGCCCTAGAAGCTCCTGTTCACATTGCAAAGTAGTTGTAAACAATCCTAAAGACCCCCACCAGTATCATCTGAGGTGTTATACAATTGGAGGCTTCACTGCTAACCTGAACAATATGATGGACAATCTTTTCAGGAACCATTTTCTGCTTCAAAAGCTCTCCAATCAAACGGATGTTTCCAAGAGTGCGAAGCTTGACCAGTCTTTCCTTATCCCTACGCTCAAGCTCTTGCTCTGGACCTGTCATCTGCCTTACTTCCTCCCTCAGTTTATCAGCACCCTCAAATGCCTCCTGACAGATATTTAAGAGTACCCGCTTAAATGTGATATCTTTCCCACCAGGTTCATCTGATGGAAATGGGGGGAGCTTTTCATTAAGATCAGAGCACAGCTGTGCATACATGAAACAGAATGTGGGTTCCAGAACAGCCTTATCGAATATAAGTGATATCACACCCTGCATTCCAAGAGCCAACCTTAAGCTCAACTGGCAGCTGCTATAAATCTAGAGGAATAAAAGAACTATGAACCAAAAAATTAACCTTTAAGATATCAGCTGATGTAATTCCAGAGTTGATAAGTTGACCCTTGAGAACATCAAACTTCTCAGGGGTAAGCTTGTTCAGTATACTGCACAAAAAACAGAAAGCATTCAGCATACAACTACCATGGGTAATTGTGTTTGACAAGCACTTTCAATTATTTTAAAAGCAAATAGCATGTGTCTGAATCACATAAAGAACCATATAATCCAAATAGTTAAAAGCACAACAGGAAATTATGAGTATATCCAGCAAATTAACAAGTGAGAAACAACAAGGGTTAAAAAAATTAAAAAACAAACCACTAAGTGCACAAAGTGACATTTTTAAACTATTTGATGCTGTCATGTTTTCTTTGTTGTTTGTAATAAATCACCAGTTCAAGGATAATGAAATTTCCTACATTCATAAATCCAATTTATAATATAGTGCATACCATATACTTTGAGCACATTTTAAAACCATGGTAAATCCTTAAATTTAAAAAAATATACCAAGTACAATTTGATATTCAATTTTAACAAGTGGCAAATTCAAAGCCTCCAGAATTACAGTAGAAATTAAATTCATGGGTGCTTTTGTTACTCAAAAGTAAAATCAAATTATACAAGTTTTTACATAGAAAAGAATTTGCATAAACCCAAGATGACAGCAATTTGTGGAAAGTGTCCAGGATTCAAGGTATAAAATATCACCAAAATGCTGTCAATTTACCAACAAGCCCACACTATCAATATGTATATATAGAACCATTGCTCGTTGGAATGGAAAATGCCTTGAGCTGGCAACCATGTCTTGGGTACAAGCACAGGCATGCTTGTCCCCATACCTTAATGCATTCATCCATGACCATGAAATGCCACACACAAATCCTATTTTGATAATTTCCGATGATAAAAAGATACACATAGAAAATCATTAAATTAAATTACCCTTTTACAGTCTTCAAGACACGGTCCTTCTCTGAAAGATTTTCCCTTCTGGCAGACCATGGCGCCTCAGCCTTGATCAAAGCAGGAGCAGGTCCTCCCTGGTTTAAAAGAAAATACAGGATGTTGAAGCTAAAAGAAAATGTGCACCCAAGTACAGAATTCTAAGCAAAGAAAGCACCAGAATACAGCATGATGATGATGATGATGATGATAAAATAAAACAGTTACCAGAAATCATCACAGAGACAAAGTTAAACAAGGGGTATATTCATATGAGTGGGAGTGGAGATGAAATTCAAACAAAGATAAAAATTTGCACTTCTAGACTTCCAGTACATTGTTCCTAATTAGAAGATCAACAACAAGCTAAAGAAAACTTCTAACAATATGCATTTCATCAAAGATGATATGGTTGATGTCAAGAGCATCTGCAACGTAATTGCTTGGTAAAACTTTCCATGATATACAATAGAAAAGGATTCAAATTAGAAATCTTGATGGTAAATTATTGCTCTCAATACAGGTAGAAGTTCTGCTTCAGAAGAAACTCTAAATCTAACAACAGCATTAAATAGATTTACAAATTACAACAAAAGTGTATCAGAAGAGCACATGAGAAAAAATAGCTGTATAGATAAAAAAAAAAATTAAAAAGATTACAATAAACAAATAAAAGGAGAAATAAATTACCTGATTAGAAGAGAGTTGTGCTCTTGAAAATTGGGAGTTGAGTTGGTCTTGACGATTAGACTGATTGCCTTCTTGCTGCCTGGAGTCATATCTCCCACCAAAGTCTCGATTTTCTCGATTAGAATCCCAGGACCTCTCCTCTCCAGATGGAGAAAATTGAGCATGTGCATAACGACCACGCCAATCACGATTGTCTGGCTCAGAATAACGACTCTGAGATTGAGTTGGAGGCTGGAAGGAGCAAAAGAAATCAAAGCTATAAACGCCATCAATCAACCACAAAGGACGTCTGATGCAATCCAAATAACTAGCTTCCACTCTTATCCAATACTATTTTAAACCATCAGCCTCTTCTAGCAACAAATGGGAAAGATTAGAAAGGAAGCCAATCAAAATGGAAAAAGGACTCACATTGGTTTCTCCACGACTCCAGCTCTGATCTTCGCCAAAAAACTCAGCTTCAATTTCTTGTTTGATTTTTAGAATCTCATCAGAGATTACAATAGCCTATGAGAAAATAATGGCAAATAGATGAATCATGCCAAAATATATCTTAGTTGACAAGAATGACCCATAACCATGCTATTTACAGCATTTGTACACTTTATTCACCATTATAAACATTAGTATGCCTCAGAACAGAATGTGTATGAAACCAGATTTTAAAACTTAATGGAAAAGAATGCAAAAGTGATTAGAAAGGATGAATATGAAAAAGGGAAAACCAGATTTTAAAACCAAGGATTGAAATGAAACATCATCCATATATTCACACTGGTTTTTGATATTTTATGCCAACAAATAAACACTACTCAAAAAAGCATACAAGCCAAGAATCACAGGTTCTTCTATGGAAAATCAATACAACAGGCTTAGTAGCATCTTCTGGCTTATTTAAAATCGCTACCTCTCTAAGCTGCAACAGCTGGTCTCTAGTGTACTGCACATGGTCACGACCCTCAAACCGCAAGTCTCCAGTCTATAAGAGGAAAACAGTTGGAGTCAAGAGCTTGCAACAAAATCAACAAGGTTGAGTATGCTAAAAAAAAAAAAAAACAAACAGGCTATTGCAAGAAGCAAGCAATGAGGGAAAACCCCCAGCAATAACTTCATTGAGAAAAATGTATGCCATGGCTTGCAAAACTAAGATGCTGTATTGCAACAGATGCCACCAATATACATTGATAATATATAGCTATTGCCTTGAATCCACAAAAATGACTGATATCATGCAGCTTCATTTCCTCGTTAAAATAAAAGATGAAGGGGCAGAAGAGTTCAACTAGAACATAAATCAAACCAGGTTAAGAGACTTGTCATAATTGGTTTCTAATATGACAGAAAAGGGCATGCGTAAGATCATTAACATGGACAATTAAACTCAAGTTGTCAACGGATTTGATATAGTTCAATATGGAGACTTTAAGAATAAAAAATGGTGCAAATAGAAATGGTACAATTTGCTTGGCCCGACCACAAATTCAAAAGCTCCATTCTTTTTTATATAATAAACCACAGGAAAATGCAAAGCTGAGCGTCAACCTTGCAGAATATGAAGCTCAATGCTAAACCGCAAGCTACCACCCACATCTAGTAGAATAAACTGGAAAAGCAGAACCTAACTAAACTTCCAAAGTTTCACCATCACTATTACTAAGAATCTAAATGTCCACCTAAAGCTTACATTTTGTTGTTTATCCATAGTTACAGCAGGTACACATATCAAGTAACCCAACAAGAATTAGGACACTAAAAATTCCCGAGCTTTTCAATGCTTACAATGGAATAACCTTTTTCATCATCGTTGAACTGCTTAACAATCCGACTCTCAATAGATGAAAAACTGAGAGCATCAGTTTAACAACATGGAAGATTGCTGGATTTGGAAAGCAGAACTTGAACCAATTTTAAAAACAGTTGCCAAATCCATCCGGGAATAAACAAACTTCAATTTGTAACCCAGGAAAAGCTAATCCCAGACCACTCTTTAGCCCAGAAAACAAATAAAAACAGCAATTAGATATCATAAGTAATGAAAAAAATAAGTGACAGATCCAGGTTTTCTTCGAAATCAAATCCATGCTTAACAGAGCAGAACCAATTCAAAACCCAAAAAGCCAATCACATAAAATCAAAACAAACATGTTTACATAGCTAAGCGAGTAGATCCAAAGAAAGGTAATGATAAAGACCTTCAGAAAAGGAGCACCGCCACGAGGACGCAAGTGAGGGAGATCACCAAGAGAAATGGAGGAAGATGTAGAAGAAGAAGATGATGACTGCTCCAAGCGAGGATTGAAGAGTCTACTCCCTCGACCGCCACCAGGTCTTAAGCTTAACACCGTCTGATCACCTTGCTGCATAACTCGATCTTTCACTAGTTTTTAAATTTGAATCTCCACTGTCCAATAAAAAAGAAAGAAAAGGAAAGGAGAGTAACAGATGGTGCTGCTAGTGATGATAGTAGCAGCAGCAGCAAAAGCTGAATCACGAAAGAGAGATAAAGGGAGAAGGGTTTGGTAGGGAGAGAAAGAGAGGTTTTTTATTGTTTGTTTTTTTGGGAGGGGGGATATTCTCTCTCCTCTGCGAAGAGCAAAGAAGAGGAGAGTGTGAGGCCGGCGGGGCAAGAAGAAAAAAACCGAACCCCTATATAGTTGAGTGTTTTTTCGGTTTATCTCTTGTTGTGTTTAGGAGTGGCCCCTCTTGTCCGTTTGGGAATTTTAGCTAGATTCTCTGTATGGCTAATTGACTAATGTGACCCTGCCTTTCGGATGGGATTTGGTGAAATTTATAGCAAAACTTGCTTTTTATGATTACAAGTAACCTGAAAGCCTTTTTTTTTTCCCTTCCCCAAACTAGAGACACCGTTTTTTTCAAATCAAAAGTTCAAGGAACAACCCTTTATCACTATAAAATAATTAAAAAAATATAAAGTTTATTTGGGCTCAAACTTCTATGCTAGAATTAAGAATATGGTGTAAACATGTGTTTTTATTTGTTTTCTAGTAAAAAATATCAATTATAAACTTAAAATATGATATATATTCAATAATATTTTTTTAATTATTGATATGATAACAACGTATTGAATGATATTTATTTTTAAATATTGAGATGATGACAAATTAGATTAACCCGGCTTAACCTGTCAAATCTATTATCCAGGTCTTGAGCATGTGGTAACCTTATAGAAAGCAAATCAAAATAAATCATGGAGGTTAGTTCTTAATCAACTCAATGCTGGAAAAAAAAACTGAAAAAATATATTTAAATTAAAAAAAAACAAAAAAAACTACATGAGTCAGCTCAAGTTAACTTGCAAAACTCGTACTATAAGTCATGAAATTGAAATAATTCTATAAAAAGTAATTTAAAAATAATTACAAATCACACTTAAAAAAATTAAACAAATCAAGCTAAATGCACTAGATTAACTTATAAGTTAAAAGTAATATTTTTTTAATAGAGTTGAAAATTATGGGGGATTGTTTTTTTATTTTTTATTATTATTTTGTGGTGGATTAATAGAGAAACACAAGGACGCCCCAAGTATATGAAATCCACTGATAACTTCCGGGTCGCATGAAAGGAAGGATTATACAAGGACAAGATCGGCACTTCACAATACCTTTCCTAAACTCCCCCGATTCGTTTCCACAACAAAACTGGGAGACAACAGGTTTTTTCTGTTTAGTTTCGCTGGTGCTTGCCTAACCTGCTAATCCTCTGGGCCCCACTTAGGTTTGGTGAACTCACTTCCTTCTCTGTTGGCGGAATGTCAACAAGCGACAGCGAATAGCCTTGACACTCACGTGCCGCTTTACTACTCAACCTTTTGTGATTTGATTTCCTTTCTTCGGCATTTTGGTTTTCTCCACGGTTTTTTTCTTTTTTAATATTATGGGTTAATTAAAAATTAAATTTTATAATCTGAGTTATAAATATCATATATTAATCATAGTTGATCAAAATAAATTTAATATATTATTATTTTAATATTAAAAAAAATATTATTTTAAAAGTTTTTTGAGTCAAACTATGTTTATAAAGTCAACTAGGTTATTTGGGTTGTTTTTTTAATATTATATTTTATTTGGGTTGTTTTTTGATTCATAAAATCAACTGGGTTATCTTGTCTTAAGTAAGACTTTGGATACAATTCTTAAATACTATTATAAATTTTAAGTTTAAGTTTACTAATTGTTTTTTAATTATTATTTATTTGATTTAAAAACAATGATACCGATAGTAAATTATTTATAAAAATTTGATTGAAATTATTTGTTTATTATTAAAATGTTTAAATAAATTTAGAACATGATTTTATCATATTTATAAATTTTTTAACTTTTAATCACTCGACATATAGAAATACTATTTTGATTTTTTTTCTTAACTTGCTTTATCAATTATAATTATTTTTTAAGATAGAAACAATATTTCTAGTTAAAAATATTACATTGACTAAGATAAACAAAAGATATATTAATAGAAAAATTTATCTTTATAAAATAAAAAAAATAAAAAAAGATTATATTTTAAGGTTTAATAATAATACCAAAAAAATTCTAAAATTTAAAAATTTTCTGTATATTCAAAAAACTTTAGATTCATCGTACCATAACATAAAAATACAAACTAGTTCAATACATAATTTAACTAAAGAAATGTCCATAATACATGAGTGGTATGATTTTAATTATTTAATTGTCTATTATTAAATCAATTTTGAGAAATTTGATCGTATCCATATTTTTTATTATGATCTCACATGTGTGTTCAAACAAACAAAAAAAATCAACTCAATACTTATGCAACTCAAATTAATATATATATATATATATATATATATATATAAATTATAAACTTTTATATATTAAACCTCTTCACATTTTGAATCTATTTCTAATTAGTTAACAATCATTTTATATTATACCCGTAGAATACAAACATGCCTACCCAACCTGCTTAATCATTTGTTTGATTTCAATTTTATATTAAAATAAAACATATAATTAGGAATAAACCAATAATACAAAAATTTAAACATATATATGATAAATTTCAATTTGCACCATGAGGATTATATGATGTCTCGATTTTACCTAAAACCTATGGTTTGTTTTAATTACCCCCCACATCCTTCATTATTGTTCCAATAAACCCCCACATTTTTCATTTTTGCTTCAATTTTCCATAGTTTTTAGATCCGGACCGGTTCAAGGCTTGGGTTTCAGGTTTTGACCGGGTCGCCCAGGTCAATTTTTTTTTTAAAAAAAATCAAAACGACGTCGTTTTAGTAAAAAAAAAAAAAACAAAAGTCAATGGATTGCAACTGAGTTTTTGACCAGGTCTTGCCGGGTCAGCCGGCTCACACCGGATTTTTTCTTTCCCTGTTTTTTCTTCAACTCGGCCCGGTTCCAGCCCCGGGTCGGCCGGGTCCCGGGTCGACCCACCAGGCCGGGTTTTAAAACTATGCAATTTTCCCTTCTCCATCTATTTTTGTCGAGAATAGTAACAGAAAACGTTGTGTAAATTTCAATTTTGTCCTTGAAATTTATAAAATATCTCAATTTTACCTATAGAGTAAAGAAAAAAATAAATGAAATGAAATACACAAAAATAAAAATAGAAAGTCAATTGAAAAGTATATTCTATAAAAATACAAATGTGATAAAATCTGAGATTGTTAGTTTCTCCAAAAATCTGAGATTGTTAGTTTCTCCAGAAATACCTCATTCTTGCCATGCTTTAATTCTCGTACAGCAACATAGTGGTGAGTTGATGTTGTTGTTAATTTCTTATCGTATTTTTTTTTATTTTAGTTTTATTCTTGTATTGTTATTTGTCGGAGGATTGTTAGATAGTGTTGCTGAAAAATATTATCATAGTTGTTTTGCTAATAAAATATATTTTTAATGTTTTTTTAACCCCAAATTGTTTCCTCTTATTTTTAGGTTGTATTGAGATATTTCATTAACAAAATTAAAATCTATACAAACTTCCAATGGATGGAAATAGAGAATGCGAAAATATAAAAGATGTGGGGTTTGATTGAAATAAATCAAAGGTTTTTTTGGTGAAATTGAGACAACCTACTATAAATATGAGAGATGACAAATTAAAATTTATTTTATATTACGATCTCAATACATGATCTATATAAAAATTAGGTATTGTTAATGTGTTTTTTAGCAAAAATAAATAAACTATAAAGAGATGGAATTGATATGACCTAGTCGACTTAACAGATTGAAAGACAACTCAAACAATCAATAAAAATGTAACTTGACTTAAGAAATCCAGGATGACATCTTTTTTTTTTAATATTGAAATAATAACATATTAGATCGACTTGAATTAACTTAGATTAACTTGTAAAATTCGTTACTCAAGTCATGAGACCTTGATAACTCTTTAGAAAGCAAGTAATTCTTTTTTTATTATTATTAAACCTAATTCTCAATTGATCTAATATTAAAGGATAAAATTAAAAACAAAATTCAATTAAAAAATAAATTGAGTCAACTCGGGTTAACCTGTCAAATATAGGTCATAAGACTGAGATAACTCTATAGAAAGTAAATTGAAACAAATAATGAAACTCAATTTCTAATTAGTCTAGTGTTGAAGGGTGAAATTAAAAAAATATCAATTAAAAAATGACACAAAAACCATCTGAGTCAATTGGTAAAACATATGACGCAGGTCATGAGACCATGATAACTTCATATAATACAAACTAAAATAAATTATGAAGTCTAATTTCCAATCAATCTATATTGAATGATAAAATTAAAAAAAAAATAACTCAACTAAAAAAAGACCAAAAAAAAACCCTTGTCAACCGACCTAACTTGCGACTCAAATCACAAGACCGTGATAACAACATAGAAAAAAAATTAAAAAAAAATCATAATTCTCAATCAACCCAATTTTAAAGGGTTAAATTGAAAAAAAAAACAAAAAACTAACCCAAGTTAACCTGTTAAACCCGGGTCAAAAGACCGAGATAACTCCATAAAAAACGAATCGAAAAAAGTTTTAAAGTCTGATTCACAATTAATTCAATGTTGAGGGATGAAAGTGAAAAAAATAAAATAGAAAAAAATAACCCGAGTCAACACGGTTAACTCGCAAAACTATCAACTCGAGTTATGAGACCGAGATAACTTCATAAAATGCAAATTGAAACAAATTATAAAGCCTTGTACCAAGTAAACCCAATGTTGGATGATGAATTTTTTTAAAAAAAAATCAAAGTTTGGAAAAAAAAATTTCTTAAAAATTTTGAGCATCAGAGTGAAAAAGAGCTTGGCATTTCACTGTTCATTGCTACAGTGAAAAGCCAAGGCCTTTCAATATATGTTAACTAGTCATTGACTTTCGCTATATTGAGAGCCGAGTTAAATTATTCTTAAATGTAAAAAATATTTAGATGTGGCTAATATTTTTTTTCTGGTGGAAAAAAAATTTAAACCGCGTGGGAGATGACTCAATTGACATTATAATTCTAAAACGCAATCTGGATGATCTGTAAAAATATTGTTTAACTAAAATAAAATTTCAAGATGACATCTTTTTTTTAATATTAAGATAACAAATTGAATTGATTTGAGTTAACTCAGGTTAACATGTTAAATCCGTGACTTGGGTTATGAGATTATGATAACAAATAGAAAAAAAATAAAAACAAATTATAAAAGCCCAACTCTCAATCAACTCAATGTTGAAGAATAAAATTGAAAAAGAAATCAATTAAAAAAAGAACCTAAAAAACAACCCGAATTAATATGTCAAACCCGCGATTTAGGTCATAAGATCGAGATAACTCAACAGAAAACAAATTGAAACAATTAACAAAGTTTAATTTTCAATTAGCTCAATGTTGAAAACTAAGATTAAAAAAAGAACACAAAAACTGACTTGAATTAATCCGCCAAACTCATGACTCGAGTTACGAGACCGAGATAACTTCATAAAAAGAAAATAAAAGAATGACCCGATTTAACTTAGGTTAACCTACCAAATCCATTACTCTAATAATGAGACTAAGATAACTCTATAAAGAATAAATTAAAACAAATTATGAAACTCAATTACCAATCGACCATGACAGACCTCATGTTGAACGATGAAATTTGTAATAATTGAAATTAAAAAAATGAGTCAAGTTAACATGTGTTAACCCGTTAAGCACTATTTATGGGTCATATGGTCGGAATAACCTAATAAAAAGCAAACTAAATTAAATTAAAAAGTCTAACTCTCAATTAAATACAATATTAATTGATGAATTTGGGAAGGGGGGAATGAGTCAACTGGGTTCGCCAAACTCGCGACTCGGGTTATGAGACCGAAATAACCTCTTATTAAAAAAAAAGAAAAACAACCTGATTTAATCGAGGTTAAAATGCCAAAACTTGCGAACTTGATCATTAAACCAATATATCATCATAAAAAACAAATCAAAACAGATTATGAAGCTTAATTCCCAACTAATCCAATTTTGAATTATGAATTTAAAGAAAAATACATAAAAAAACAATTTGGGTCATCTCAAGTTAAGTCGTTAAACACTATTTTCAGGTCATGAGGCTGAAATAACCTAATTTAAAGTAAACAAAACGAATCATGAAATATATTTACCAATTAACCCAATATTAAAGAATAAAATTAAAAAAAATTAATTAAAAAAAACTAGATTTAACAAGGTTAACCCATAATCCAGAGTAAAGTAACATAAAAAACAAATCTAATATTAAAAAATAAAATTAAAAAAAAATATTAATTCAACTATTCTAGTAAATATTGCTTCACGAGGAGTGAGGATGGTACAGTACAAATTTGTTTTTTAATTTTTTTTATTAATTAATTAATTATAGATGGAATCTAGAATGCTAGAATTGGAGTTATGAACCCACAGCTAAATCGGGCCTTTTAATTTTATATGGGCTACAAGAAACATAGACTCAAATTTCTCTGTTAACGTGCCCAGCCAACAGTGACAAGCTCTGCGCCACTCCTCTGTCTCTCACACACACTCGCTAAACTCACTTTTTTCTCCAAAAAAAAAAAAAAACTCAGTCCGGATAAGGAAAGAATATCTCTCTCCGAAATTTGTAAAAAAGAAAAGAAGAAAAAAAAACGAAAATAGAAGCCATGGCTGGTATCACCAGCACTAGCGGCAGCAGCTGCTTCCCACTACTAATCCGTATCACCGCCACCAAGACGACACCGTATATCCTGTCTCTGTCTGCTATTCGGGCTCCGATCCCACACTTCTCCCAGCCTCGTCATCACCTCCCATTACGGTGGTCCACGGTCCTACGGTGACTCGCGGCGGCCGCGGAAGAGTGATTCTGATGAAGACCAGGCTCTTGATAAATCTAGAATCAGGTGATTATTATTGTTGTTGTTGCATGCTTTTTTTTGTGACTTTGAAATGAAATGAATTGTCATTAGAGTTTTTTTTTTTTTTGTAGTTCAGCTACTGTGAGGCTCATTGATCAGCAACAGAATATGGTTAGTTTTAAAATTCAAATTTTTATTTTCTGTTTGGTAGCTGAGAAAATGGAATAGAAAAAAATAAACAAAAAAGGAACTTTGAGCATTGTTTTCTTTTTGAAAAAAAATAAAAATTGATACCTTTTCTTTTCTTTTCGCCTTTTCCTTTTCACTTAAATTGCTTACGTACTTTTTTCCATCCTTTTAATTACGAATGTGATTAATTGCTGATTGTGAGGATTTATTTAAGGTTGGTGTGGTATCTGGACGTGAGGCAATTCAAATGGCTGAAGATGCTGAGCTTGATTTGGTATGTTATTGATTGATTTTTTTTCTTCAATTGTTTTTAAATAATTTTTAATTTCTGAACTCTATATGTATAAAGAGGAATATAGTGTGAAACGTGGGAAATGGGGCTGGCCCGGACTGCATTCTTGCTTTCTCTTCCTCAAAAAGTATTAGCAACCATGCTTAGATATATTTTCTTGCCTATGAACTTTTGTGAAAATGGCAGATTTTACATGGATGATGAAAATTAGGAATGGCAATGCCCAATTTTTTTTTTATATATCCTTATCAAGGTCATCAACAGTGAATTTGTCCAAGCATGAGTCGTGAAAGATTTTCCATACTCTTTGATTAAAAATTCATAGGGAATTGTTTGATTGTTTTGTCTGTAACACTTAACAGAGTAAGTGTTCTAGTTTATGCCCCTTACTTTTGTTTTAAAAGCATTTGAACCACCCCCCCCACCCAACCCCCCCAACCCCAACCCCAACCCTAAATATTCCTCTTTGGTTGGTAAATTGGATGCGGGACATTTTCTGTCGTTGTTGCAACTGTCTACTTTGTCTGACACACAACAAAGTTCACTATCTGAGCTTCTGTTATTTTTCTGCAATTTTTTGCAGGTGATAGTTGTCACCAGATGCAGATCCTCCTGTTGTCAGGATAATGGATTACAAGTATGATGCTTCCTGGATTTTCCTTTTATAAATAATTGAAATGAAGTACATGTATGTTTATGCAATTAAATTTTTTACATCTTCAATATTTCTCCGCTTCTATTAAAAAAGATGAACTCAGTAGTGCATTTTATAGATAGTAGATACTGCCAAAAATTAGGGTTAACCACCATTATACTAAATCTCCTCAAACGATGAGCATTGAGATTGTCATTTTTTATTCCTTGTGCTATCAGAATTATTCATACCATGTTGGGAACAATAAACTATGTAAAATGTAGATTTCTATATTTGCTGTCAGGGAGCTTGATAATCCCTTGAGTTACAGGTTTTAGGGGTGGCAGGATATATAACTAGGTTCTTTTAATCTGTTTAAGCCTGATATAAAACTTAAAAAAAAACTCCAATTGGGATTTTCAGTACAACTTCTTTTGGGATTTGTATTCTTTAGAGCATGGATTTTGTATCCTGCTTTGATACCAGTTGTTTATAGAGAAGCATGGAGGTCTATTTATTAGCAGCCATTTCTGGTTCTGCCATTGGTTACCTTTAGGGCATAGAGTGTTTGCTTTCCATAGTAGAACCTGTGCCCTTGTACTTGGTAGTTCTTTTACCAAATGCCATATGCCTTATCCGATGGTTACATTTTCACCTGTAAAGTTTATGGCTTGCCTGCTGGTCTATCTTCTCTTTAAAACTGAATCACTATGTCTTTTCAATCAGGCATTCAGCTATTTTTGGCTTTCTTTTCTTCATGTAACTCCTTAAAATGAAAGTGCACCACCCTATTTTTTGTGCTTATCCATAGATTTTGAGTTATTGATAAGGCAATTTGCTGGAGCAATATTAGGATGGAAGAAATTGCTTGTGTTTTTTCTGCTTGGATGGTGAATCCCATTTATTAGGCATGGCATTGTTCAAAATCAATGCCCTGTACAATTCTACAGTAGATATTCTCCTTCAATGTCTGCATTGTGAGCATTGCCAGTTGAAAAGTGTCATAATCTTGATTTACTTCTTTTTTCAGCAAATTTAGATATGAACCGCAAAAGAAAAAGAGAGAACAGCAGAAGAAAAGTGCTGGTGAATGCCTCTTCTAATTTAGAGTTTGATGCTTTACTGCATTTCTAAATTCTCTGTTGTGAGAATGTATACTGACCAAATTGTGCTATTGAATGTTAACAAATCGCATGTATTTAAAGGAGCTTAAAATGGGGTAAGTAATGTAGTCTTAACATGTCAACATGTCTTTTCATTTAGCTGCCATCTCATTTATCTTTATTCAGTTTGTAGCTTGCTGTGACTTTGTTAGTGTTTGTTCACCAAGTGCTAACTGTCATTGATAGCTACAAAATATAACCTTTTTTCATGCTATTATGAAAAATCCTTGCTAAGGCACATTTTCACATTGATTAGCAAGTTGTTAATGTCCTATCTGAAAGTTGATATATCAACATTGCTGAAAGGAAGCTTGTTATTAATAAATAGAAAGCTAAGAAGTTAAATGACAAAATGTGGGTGGAGTCTACTTCCATGTGTATGTTGTTCACAAGAGTATTAGCCTCTTGGTAATGTGAAAGATATGATACAGCAAATAAAATTTTTGCCTTGTCTATGCATATGCTTTCGCTTCATTTGAGGTTGCATCAAAAAAAGGTAAGATTTACTATAGGAGCGGTTCTGTATTTTGCAAATTATGAAGCAGCTAGATACCACTTGGTCATGAGGCTGGTGGCGTTCGCTCAATTAAATTTATAAACGCCCTTCTTTATATTCGTTCATTTTTCTTCTTTTGTCAATATTGCCTGGATGGTATCCTCGCTATTGTAGGTAGAAGTTGGAAATATAACAAGTAGCAAACAATCATTCAGAAATGAAGCATACATGTTTCAAACTGTGTGATTTCTTCAAGATCTTTACTAGAATGCTCAAGCATAATTTAATTTAACTTATAAGCTATACTTATGCATTCTATGTTTAACTTAAAACTAACATGATTACTCTTATTAATTCTATTGACAGTTACAACATTGACCAACATGATTATGATGTGCGTTTAAGAGCTGCTCAGAATTTTTTGAAAGATGGTGACAAGGTCATCTTTATTTTTCTTTTAACATCTATTCCTGCATGTACTAATTCCATTTGCTGGATTTTTGTTTTTGATTCGTCTATTATGTTTGGTTATTTCAGGTTAAAGTCATAGTGAACTTGAATTGGCGTGAAAATGAGTTCAGAAATATTGCAATTGAGCTCATCAGACGTTTCCAAAATTTTGTTGGAGAGGTACTAATGAAGTATTTGATGTGCTTATGCCAAAAGAAAATAACAATAATAATACACGATACAAGAAGATTGATGTGCAATATATTCTGAAACTCCTAACGTCTCAATAACTGCTTTGAGTGTGGTTGGATACTTTTTTGTGTTTCATTCTATTTAAGTGTTAAGTTCTGGCAAAGGGTTAATAAAATGAAAAAAAACAAAAGAACAGAAAAAGAGCCTGTCTTTTATGGGAGATTTTCTAAACCAGGCTGGACTAGATCTACATGTCTTAGGCTGACCAAATTTGAGAGAACAGCGCAAAATTGCTTATAATAATAGCAGTGAATATTAGCTTTTATACTTTCAAACGGACTCACTGAAGGCCATTCAGCAACAATTCACAATCGTGCTATTTTTTACCAGTATTTTCCCTGCATGTCATGTGTCTGTTCTCAGTTTTCATAATCTTAGAAATGTTGATTATTTCTTCATTGAATTGTGCACTATAACTTTCATTTTATGCTCTGATTTGCAGCTTGCTACTGAGGAGAGCAAAAACTTCCATGATAGGAACATATTCATTAGTCTGGTACCAAATAAGGCTATTCTACAGAAAGCTCTGGAACCGCCCAAGAAAAAGGACAAGTCAGCTGCAAATGAAGTATCAGCTGGTAGGAGTGCATGCAAGTTTACAAGGGGTTTTAATTATGGAACACTTGGCAGGTACTCCCGATCACATTTTGTAGGTAAGTTTGGGATCCTGGTGTTTGTATAGCTTTAGTTTAATATGACATGTTCAACAACATTATTTCATAATTTTATTTTTTAACAAACTAACCCCTTTATAATCTGAATAATCGTGAGGTTAGACAAGATAGTACTTATAAGTTCATTTGTTTATTTTTAAAGTTTGAAGCAGATTAGGGCGCAGTGTAATGTTGGATCCTCTATAAATTCATGACCACTGTGGTTATATGAGCATGCTGTTCCAAGAATGTGAATTTGTGATTGTTACAACATGGTTTCATATTATTTTTATTTTTATTTGTGATTATAGTTTGCCATTTTATAGGTCACATACCTAGGCAAGTAGTGTATTGCTCAAAGGAGACTGGATAACAAAAAGCTCTAGAATGTAATGTATTTTTGAGAAAGTACAGTCGCGAGACTACCTCCCATGATTGCTGGATAGGGTGTCAAAAAGTGAAGTCATGAGAACTTCCTCCTGCAGTTGCTGGATATGGTTTTTAATTGGGAGGATTGTTTGTAGATGGTGACTTCATAGACACATGCAGTCAACTGCTCAAGGTAGTAATTTGGAGAGACAATTTTGTTGGGATTGGAAGCTTTAATCCCTTGGTAAAATAAAATAAAAAAACCCGGGAAGATTATATCTTAAAGTTGAAGAGCTTACAGATTAAAGGAATGGAAAGAGGGTGACTGGCAGACAAACTTGCTTTCAAGTAATTGGTACTTCCAAGATGCTTTTGCCATTCCAGAGGTTCGATTATTCGCAACTGAAGTAGTTACTTGATTCCATGCGGTTTGTCTTGGCATTTGAAGTAGTGGATGAGGAGTGAGATATTATAGATGGTTGAATAAGTGGTCGATGGAACAGTGTTTGTGATCTTCAAAAGTTCATGGGTTTGAGCAGAACAAAGTGAGGAATGCTTGTGGCAATTTTGGGCATTTGGCAGATATTGATGAGGACTGCTCAAGGACAAGGCCAGTAATTCACTACAAGTGAGCAGAAAGCTGAGGTTAGAGAGTTTCTTTGTTCAAGCTTCTTGCCAACAAGAACAGGGCATGGCAGCAAAGGTGCGTTGAAGTTGCGAAGAACAAGGGTCATTTTACAAGGGTTGCGAAGAACAAGGGTCCCGTAAAATGACGAGCTCAGTAAGCAGGCTTAACCAAGCCGGGGTTTGTTTAGTTTTATGATCAGTGGAAGTGTTGAGCTTACCCAGACAGGGCAGCCCTTTGTACCCTTCCTTACCAGGAGGAAAAGCTTCTTTTTTGAGTAAAGCTTCAAGTCGGATACAATATGCTGTAGCCGTGTCTTGATAAGAATACAAGGTTGGTACTTCACTTTCTTAAACAATGGTGCTTTTCTTTCTAGTGTCTTAGTTTTAATCTCTTAAATTGACATAAAAAAATGAACACGGCACTACCTGTGCCAAACTGCCATAAGCAAATCACCAACAGTTACATTGCGTGGATGTAGCAAGTTTTCACAAATACAAATCTTGTGTGCGGGTAGGAGAGGCTACACTGTCCAGATGGAGAAGCTCCAACATACCCAACTAACGATTGGAACATGACTTGAGTTTAAAGTTCTTGCATTCTAAGCATGCTCATTCACGTGTTTTTCAGCTTGCATTAACAGTTGACGGGCAGCGGAAGTTTTGAATGGGAAGGATTTGAACTGTACCAAGTATCACCGGTTGGCAGATAGTAGGGCCTCAGCTAATGTATGTATGTATGTATGCATGCATGCATGTATGTATATGGGATTCTTAACTAGTAAGTCACTCATAACAAGAAACTGAAAGTGGAAATATCTTGTGCTCCATGGAAATCAAATTCGTATTTATGATTTAACAAAGAATTCAATGTAGCAATGCTATTTCGTGCTGATAACCTCCTTGCCATAAATAAATAAAATAAACTGAGCAGGAGAATGAAGTAACACCATTCCTCCCGAATTCTATCCATCTTGAATCTATTTCTAAATTGATATAATGTTGACAGGAGGTGTGTTATTTTATTAGGAAATATATTAAAATAATATATTTTTTAAAAAATTATTTTTGATATTTGTTTATTAAAAACATAAAAAAATAATTTTAAATAAAAAAAATTAAATTTTTGAGAATTCTATTTAGAACGAAAACTCAAGACATCGGAATCAACTCAACTGAGAAAATTTAATTTAGTATGAAAAACTTGTTTGTAAATCATTCTTTTTCATAATATACCAATAATCATATTGTTTTGGAAAAAGAATTCGGAAGTGGTTTTTCATCATGCATAGCATTAGTCAAAAGAGAGGAAGAGTTGATCAAGTTTACAGGCATTACTGAAAGGCCTTGAGTAATTTTGTAGAGCCACGATTACCAAGAGTATTTTGAGCAACAGAAGAAACAATTAATTAACAAAAAGTAATGAAAAAAGAAAAGAAGCAGACATGAACTGTTTCAGTGTTAACCAAGAACTTGTCTCCGGCTTCCTTCAGCCTAAACAGCATGCGACTAACGAGCATGCATGCTCAACTCAAACGCCAAGTGATCTTCACTTGAAAAATTACAAAACTAGTACTGTGCCCAAATGTCAATCCCAAGTATAAACGTGGTCTAATCAGCCGTTATATTTCCCCCTTTCTTCTTTCGGTTTTTGCTGGTATAAGAACAACATTTGAGTTCCTATCCAAAGAACAATAAAATTTGAGTCCGAATCCATGCCCCTAGCTCTTCCTGCTGTAAAGAAAGTCGTTCAATTTGTTGTTGAATCAAAGAAGAACACACCCATGTCAATATTAAGTAATGGGTTTTTGTTTTTGTTGGGGGGTATAACTTTTTACAGCAAAAAATGCAAAAGTAAAAGCAGTAAATTCATGTCTTTTCTGCTGTGTTTTTTTGCTTTTAGTAACTTTTGCGTTTTTTACTGTGAAGGGTTAACCATAACAAACGCAAAAATAAAAAAAAAACACAAACACAAACACACTAGTAAAAATCAAACATAAGTG
>Ga0307510_10002456_pt1 | contig 21062 bp, 14 predicted proteins | sample 12_EM_MG_FD_207224 | JGI IMG/M metagenome (GOLD analysis project Ga0307510, IMG submission 207224) | Populus trichocarpa ectomycorrhiza microbial communities from riparian zone in the Pacific Northwest, United States - 12_EM | ecosystem: Host-associated > Plants > Roots > Unclassified | place... | reverse complement strand
TATACAATTAACCTCCCTGTGGTTCGACCCCGGTCTTACCGGGTTATTTATTACTTCGACACTCCTGCACTTGGGAGAAGACATCAATCTTTTGGTCGTGTCATCATACAAATCAACCCCTTCAATTTCTCTCATTCTCTCCTCTAGTGTAAGCTTATCATAATTATCCATCTTCATAACTTTTCCTTTATAGGCTTCCTTAACAATTAAGTTTACTATGGGTGGTATCCTCACATGAGGTACTAGAAAATGGGCAGCAAATTGGGTTTCTAATGCTCCTATGTTTTGGGGAGCTGCATACTGTGCAACAATTGTGGGCTGAGTTAAGGGTCCCTCTCCTAACCTAGACCTTAGAGCTTGCTCAAGTAGGTTAGTAATTCTAGCAATGTCATTTTTCATGATTTTTATCTCTTTTTGATATTGAGCTTCTAATTGGGACCTTTTCTCGTTTTCCATTAATCTTTTTAGAGATGAGTATTGTCGGACCTATATTTCAATCTGATTCTATTTGCTTTATTATTACCATGCAAGTCAAATGCATACAATACGTTCATGAATGCAAAATGTTAGAGTGATTATGCAAATGGGTTATTTATTCATTTTAATGCCATAAAGATAGACCAGGTCAAAATTCTTTAAATAAGTTCTAATTGAGGACTCCAAATCCACAAAGACTTTGGCCAACTTGAACAAAATTAAGAAGGTAACCATCGATAACCATCTAGGTGGTGGCCTAGTGGTAAGAGTTTGGGACCAAGAGATTTGCTCCCTCTGTGGTCTTAGGTTCGAGCCCTGTGGTTGCTCATATGATGGTCACTGAAGGCTTACATGGTTGTTAACTTCAGGGCCCGTGAGATTAGTCGAGGTGCGCGCAAGCTGGCCCGGACACCCACGTTAAACTAAAAAAAGAAGGTAACCATCGATAATAAAAAGGATACTAAAATACTTTATTGCTTAATAGTAGTTTATTACATTGTTTTTTAACACTAAACTACATCGTTCCATATTTTCAAACCAAGATATTCAAATGCTATATTGATGCAATCCCAAATATGTCCAAAAAATCTCAGAAGTTCATCTCTTATCACTGCCTAATCTTCTGTCAAATTCTGAATAGTCTCTCTCATCCTAATTGGGTGGAAATGAGCATTTTTAGCTTGGATATGGTAGCGCATAGTTTCTGAAGCTCACCAACTTGCCTTTTTTTTCTACAACGATCTTATCTCTAGTCAAGATCTATTTGGTGGAAATGAACTTGTTAGCCTGGTTAATTAGAACCCTTCATTGATCATCAAGTCAAGTAGCTATCTCTTTTTATCACTAAAATAGTCGCTTAAGTGTTTTCTTTGTCTGCTCCAATTTTGCAATCTTTTCTTGAGCTTCAGATATTTCTTGAGTGATTTTTTCTATTTCATCATCTCATTCATTCTTGTCCTTTGATGACAAATTAGATTTGTCTTGCAACTTTTGAAAAGCCTGTTGTTGTTGTAGTAACTGGGCCAATAAAGTTTTATGGCTGGCTTTATTGGGGAAGTTAAAAACCAAAGATAGACTTGCCTATGCTCAGTTAGATACTTGTTGCATTTTCTGTTCCCAAACAGATGAGTCTCATACTCACTTATTCTTTGCTTGCACCTGGACATGTGCGTTACGGGGGAAAATAAAATCATGGATACGCATCAATAGGCATATGACTTCCCTTTATAGTGATGTTAGGGGTCTGAAAGCAAGTGGGAAGAGTCTTGAAAATATAATGCGGAGGCTATCTTTAGGCTTGTTGGTTTACTTGATTTGGAAGGAAAGAAACGGGAGGATCTTTGAACACAAGACCACATCAGCAAACCTCCTGTTTCGCCAATTTCAGATCATGTTCTACACTATTTTATATTTTCATGATAAGAACCCTTATGCTTTTAATGGTTGTGAATGAGATGGCTTTGTTATTGGCTTTGGGGTAGTGTTTTTTAGACAGAGGTGTCCCATCGGCTGATGATCAGGTCTGAAATGGCATGCTGTATATGGTTGTTTTTCTTTTCATCCCGGCCTGGTGCTGACATTGCATCTCTTTTCTAGTTCTTTTGGTTGGGGCTCTATGCTTTCTTATGTACCCGTACAAGCTTTATGTTGTGCTTGATGCATATAACCTCTACTGATTGTGCTGGGCTCAATGCAACCCTTGCTTTCTTTGTCATTGCTGGTTGTTGTTGTCTTCTTATGCTGCTGTTTTTATGTCGAGCTCTCCCTTCTTCTTTTGCGTGTTGGTTAGGTTGGGCACCTTCTCATTGAAACGGTTCTCATCCTAACCAATGCTGGCTGACTTTCTTTAGCCTTGCGTGGCCTGTTCAAATAGGGAGTTTGTTCCCTAATAGTTTTGGTTGTACATGATTTGGGAGACCTCAATTTTTGTTTGGCCCTGCTGTAAAAAAAAAAAACTACGTCAATAAACCATCTTTCTCATTTCCTACTGCAACCGAGATCTATCCACAAATAGCTAAGTTAAACTTCAACTTTCTCTTATTTGCCCGAAGCTTTTCTAACTCTAGATTCATATCCTCATTGTAGGCAGGCCGTGAGCTACCAATAAGTGTAAGATGTATTGATAGTTCAGTGAAGCCAATGAGTATGGCAATCCGGTTAGGTCTCTTATTAAGCTCTGATCTCTTCTTATATATCTTCCATGGTTTCAACCATGGCCCTTCAATGACCCTCATGTTGTGAGAGTGGATAGCCTTTCCCTCTAGTTTTTTTCCATTTCAGGTAATCTAGAGTTGTTTTCCCATCAACTCTATTAGTAGATGCCACTATATTAGGGTGCTTTCATGCTTGGTTAACTGTTTCAATCAATTTTCCAAAAATCTAAAAGTCTTCATAAAAGCACTTAATTTGGTAGTATGAGGTATGAACTATTCAAACCCTAATTATTGTAGAACCATATTAGGGCAGTAACTAATGCAACACCGTGCTCACATCAATGGGACCCACTGATAATCTCTATAGTAAGCCAAATATGTCTGGAAATAAGCATATTGAGTCCTCCAACGAAAAGTAGACTTGCTCAAACTATGAAACATGAATTCCCAAGTATTCTTTACCCAACTCTTTTAGTGGCTATTCTACAATTTTTTTCATCTTCAAGTACAAGTATCATAGAGTCCCAAGCAATCCAGAAATCTTTCATTCCACTAAATGATTGATATTCCATAAAAAAAAGCAATTGTAAACAACATCACAGGTGCCTTTTCCAGTTTTTTTACAATGGTTTAGTGAAGACAAAGTTTTTGCTAAAACTAATGCGGCTAGATTGATTTTGAGATTAACCACACTTTTAAACACATTCACATCCTTGAAGTCAGTCATCTTTTTTACCAATGGGAATAAAAGCAAACCATAGATGCCCATTGCTAATATTTTTAAATGGTCTTTATTTTCTTTGTCATGGAGCTTCCTCTTGAATGTAACATCTAAAAGATTTAAGTACCACCTTTGACTATTTTCTCATTTGATTGCTTGTTCTTTTGCCTATTTCTTGCCTATCTTAGAAATCCAGACATAGTTAGATGGGGAATGCTCTTTTGGTGTGTAGAAGTACACTTTATCTAACCTTGGACAACTTAACAAATAATCATATTCCTCAAGAGTGGGAGCTATATCCACTGTATCAAAAGTAAATAGCTATTTTGTGATCGCACAACAACTTCACAAGTTTTTCCTCTTGCGCACTTGTCAAACCTTTTGCTATGATAACAGGAAATGTATTGTTGTCGCCAATGAATACATACTTCAAATTATCGGGCAAAGGTTTCAATTCTAACTTGGATGCTTGTAAAATAAATGGTAAAAGCTTTTTATGTGAAGTACTAAATCAACAAAGACATTACCATGGGGAATGGTTTGCAAAGCTTGGAAAACCATTGTTGATTCTTGCACATTTTGGGGAACACATATGTGCCTCTCCATCTCTTCTATCTCGGTAAAATCATAGCCATAGCTTAAAGCCACGCTTAATTCGTCCTCACAATTAAAGTAAAAAACTTGTTGCACACACTTATCAACTTGGTCATAGCATGTGATAGAATAAACATTGTTGTAAGGATATTTCATTGCATCTTGAAAATTAAATTCAATTTTTTCATCTCCTACCTCCATGGACAAAGTATCCTTACTACAATCAATTTTTGTATTGACAGTTTTCAAGAATGGTCTCCCAAACAATATAGGAGTGTTGTTTGATGAATCACAAGAATCACGTTTCATATCAAGAATATAAAAGTCGCATGGAATAACCAAAACTACAATCTTCTATCACACTAAGTGGATAAACAAAACTACAATCCACAAGTTGTATTACAATGTTAGTTTTAATCAAAGGCTCAAGACTAAGAGAATCATAAACATGTTTAGGCATAACACTAATGAATGCATGCAAATCACATAAGGCCCTTTTAAAACTAGCATTACCAATAACACATGGGATAGTAAACGTACCTAGATCTTTTTGCTTTAAAGATAGATTCTCTTGAACAACAACAGATACAACTTCACCCATACTTAACGTTTCATAACCTTTTAGCTTGTAAGCTCTCTTGGAAGTACACAACTCCTTCAAGAATTTTGTATATTTGGGAATTTGCTTGATAGTTGATGAAAGGAATGTTGAGTTCCATTTTTTAAAAAACTTTTAAAATCTCTTTTTCTTTTTCCTCTTTCTTAGACCTAGAAAAACTCACAAAAAAAGGGGGAATTTTCGTAAAACTAGAATTCATTGAGTTAAGACTTACCTTTGGAGTATTGGTCATTGTTTCAGTTTGTGGAGGAGGAGGATGTTGCTTCCTTACACTTGATTCGGTTTCTATCTCCTTTTCTTCCTCCATCTCAATTTGTTTTGATCTTTGCTCTTCAAGTTCTTTCCCATTTCGCAGTGATCACATTAACATTCTCTTTGGATTCAATGTTTGGGAGGACAATTTTCCATTCATTTGTGCTTCCAATTTCCCTACACTTGAAACTACTTGCCCCATTTGCTTCTCTAAGTTATGAATACTTGACCTTGTTTCTTGTTGAAAAGACATGACATTTTGTTCAAGGTCACTGTGTTAGAAGCCGAGGTTTTCATCATCTCATGAAGATCAGCACTCCATAAACCCATAACATTGGAATTTGTGAATGCAGGGGGGCTGTATTGCTTGATAATTCTATTGGGACTGAAATCCATGGGGATGGAACTGTCGGCCTTGATTGCTTTGTTGAGGCGGGTTCCCATAGCATAAGTTCGGATAATCTCTCCATTCAGGATTGTACGTGTTGGAAAAAGGATCATACTTACGCTGAGGTTGTCCATTGAATGCTCCATCAACTACATTAGCTTGTTCAATGTAATCTTTTTGAATTATTGAGCACATATCCAAAGCATGTCCTTGTAACGAGCATATGCTACAAACTTTCACATGCTACAAACTTTCACATGCTGGACATTTCCAAAAGCCAAAGAACGCACAAGAGAAGTAAGATCATTAACTTTATTCTCAATGTTAGAAATACTTTACCTCATTTACTCGTTTGCTTAAGAAATCTCCATGGGTGCCAAATTGTTTCGAATTGGCTGCCTTATTTAAAATCAATTGGTGTGCAGCCTCGGGTGTCATATCTACCAATGCCCCTCCACTTGTCGCATTAATGATATTGCGGTCAATAGGCATCAATCCTTCATAGAAATATTGAATGAGCAGCTAATCGGGTATCTGATGATGAGGGCATTGAATGCACAGTTGCTCAAATCTTTCCCAATACTCGGAAAGTGTCTCCCTATGAGATTGTTGAATCTTACATATTTCTTTCCTTATGTTGGCAACTCGAGATGCTGGGAAATACTTTTAAAAAAAAATCTTCTTCATGCCATTCCAAGTCCTAATGGAACCTGGGAGAATAGAGAAAAGTCATGCCTTTGCTGCCCCTTTTAAAGAGAAAGGGAAAGCTTTCAACTTAACTTGTTTTTCATCAACTTCGTTCGGTTTCATGCCAACACAAATAGATGCGAACCCTAGCGGAATTTAATGGTATTAGTAACCCCAAGTTCAATCTAACCCAAGTTTGTTGAGATTTGAATGAGCTTATCACAATGGAAGACTTGCTCCAAGGCAACAAGACTATAAACCAACTCGATCACAACGCCTACACCTAGAGACAAGCAAAGGAAGTATAAATTCACAATGAAGAATGGTCAATTCTTTGACGAGTTGAAAGTTCAATCAAGAACCAAGATTGAGCAACCAAAAGTCGGCTACAATGCTGAAAATATCATCAAAAGTCTAACCTAAAATTATTCCTAAAGAGTATTTAAACTCAAAGTCAAAACTCTAGTTTCCCTATTGGGTATCACATAAACCCAATTTAAATAATAATCAACCCAAGCTAAAACTAGCCCAAACTAATTAAAATAAACAAGTCTAAAACCCAAACAAATTGTCTCCTCTCAAAATAAATAAAGTTTGATAGCCCAACTAATTAAATAAGACAAGTTCATTGTTTTCAACATTCTGTCTGGCAGCAGCAAGGCCCAACTTAAAACGGATGGTTCTATCTCGTATTAATGAATTATAAGGCGTGCCATATACCGTTGGAAAGGTATGGAAGTCTAGTTTCCAGCCCAAGTAGAATCACATGAAATTTTGATCTGTAGCTCTAGTTATAACCAAAATAGTAATGAAAGGTCAAACTATCCGAATCTAGTCTTCTTGTCCCAATCCTTCTGTAATGGTCTTGGTTCCACCAACAAACCCCTCTTGAACATGAATCAGATTAATCAAGGCTTGCTCTTTATTATTACCAATCCTCTTGAAGTCCACCTTAGCCCATGTATATTGAAGAAGTCTATTGAAAGCTTCTTTGAACTTCTTAGCCCCAAGCCTAGTAAATGGACCAACTGGAAGCTCCAATAGATCCTTTGATGGTTGGATTGCATCACAAACCATATGGAACTCCTTGAGATGAGTATGAGGATCTTCTCCGACAAGTCCATTGAATATTGGCAGTAAGTGTATAAAACCATACTTGAGCTCAAAATTGACATTATTGTCAATGTTTATGCACAATGGTTGATTCTCCATGTTAGGAGCAACAAGCTCCTTGAGTGTCTGTTGTCGTGCAACAACCATGGTGTTGATGCGAACTTCTTTTCGTAACCTAAGTAAAGTGTTTTTAATTTTGAGATCTACCTGCAGTTGCCTTTGGTTAGTAGAACAAGTTACATGCATAAATTATCAAGAAAACTCAAAAGAAACCAACCACTAACCACCAACCACACAAGAGATTTAAAAAGTGAAAATTGCCTAAAAACCCTAGAAAAAAGCGGAATTTGGCCTCTATAAGGTGGGGCTAGTGGCCAAACTAGTCTTGTTCAGAACATCGTTTCCCTTCAAGAAACAAAAGGCCAAGACCTAATTCCACCAAAAAATCAGTTTTGAATAGTAATTGTACAATACCACTGCAAACAACACTTTTTGTTTCTTTTTTTTTCAACAAAATAGATAACAATCACAGAAAATAACAATCACAACACAATAATCAACTAAAATTACTTCCTCGCCAACGACGCCAAAATTTATTGCGATGTCACGGTCACACAAATTAATTACCCTAGCTTAAATAAACAAGATAGTATAGAGCAAGCAAGTGATCGATCCCATGAGAAAGATTTAGTTTAGATTTTTATGCTATACGATATGCAATTGGGGGGGATTGAGATTATCTAGGCTATAGCAAAATAAAACAATCAAGTAAAATTAAATAAATCAGAAAACTATCAAAAAAACAAACCTTGGTTTCAAGTAAACATTCACCTATGAAAATCAGAACCGATCATTGAAATCAAATATCAATTTATATTCTTAATCTTTATCTTTTCTTAACATTGGTTAGTTAACAGATACGTCGTATAACTAACTCTAACCAACAAACAATCACAGTGTCCGTATTAGTAATTTAATTTAATGACAGCCTTAAGAACTAGATAAATTGATTAATCTAGACAACATAACTGTTCGCGGTTCATGTTTGATTTGTTCAAATGTTCTCCCTAAGATTAATAACATAGATCCACCACAATTATTAAGCTCAGTTGCTTCACAAGTTTATATACCTCAACTCTGATTTTGATATCAAACTTAGCAATAGATTGTTCACAATAATAACTTAGAGTCAACTCTAGCAATTAAAATAAACAATCATAGGAAAACAAGCATATTCATCATATAAACTAGAAAGAAAAGGTAAAATAAATCTCACAGTTCTTGAAATCCGAAGGTTTTTGTGTCCTTGCAACTAAGAAAAAGAGCTTAGCATTGCATGTCTATTGAACAACTAATCAAAAATAAAGAAAAATGCATGATTTCTTGTTTGTGGAAGAAAGGGTGTGTTTTTCTTCTCTTCTGGTCGCCCTTTCTTTCCTTTCTCTCTTTCTTTTTATATCCTATGAAACCCTAATCCCTTTTCTACAAAATAGTCCTTTTCTAAGTAAACAATTTATACTTAAGTGTTTCAATAACTATTTTCCTAAAAAAGGAGAAATACTCTTACATAAAATCTTCAAGCTTTGACTTTTGACTTAGAGGAGCTAAATTGCTGAAATAAAGACTTGAATGTCGGTTTGGATGCTTTTTGAGAAGTACTTTGGACTTATTTCTTCACAAAACCTGTCTGCTGGTAGAATTTATGTGTCATCTTAGAAAAATCATATCTCTCTCATATGAGCTCATTTTCTACTGATTTTTGATAGGCTGATAAATCTTCGAGTCAGGAATCCAACAAATTTGAGTTTGTATTAAATGGACTTCCGTAGCTCAAGATATTCAAGTTGAAATGGCCAAAGGTCAACATTGACAGAATGCAAGATTTGTCTTTGAAGGCTGCGATGTCCATGCTTTTTTTTTCTTGCCATATGTGTATAGAAAGGTATGGATGTTATCTTTCTAATGCCATTGGAATAACTTCATTTTGACCTTTAGAGCTCAAGCTCTACCAAAACATCGATCAGAGGTCAAATCTATCAATTTACTTCTTTTTGAATCTTACATCCAAAAGTCCCTTCAAAACATAAAACAAAGAATATCAAGACATTTTATATATATATAACATAGGAAAACTACTAGGTAAATGTGGATAAAACTATCGAATAATATGGTTGCATTAGTGATTAAGCAATTTCATTATTCTAAACAATTGAAAAGACCGAGTTGTCCCTGGTTAATTTCATAATGACTATTGGACCATGTAGAAAGACCAAATTACCCATAAATTCTAGTGCTTTGATTTTTTGTGGGAAGGAAAAAATTGTAATTACATTGTAGTGGTGAATAGTTATCTGGGTTTATGACTGCATTGTTTTTTCCTTTTGTTTTATCTTTTTTTCTTATACCATTACGTTTTAAATATAAATTAGATGAGGGCCCACATTGCACTACGAGTTCACACTTTTGTTCCAGTAAAATGTAGGCAACGATAGAAAGCAAAAGTGCGTATATATATCACAACAACCTAGGGAAAAACCTTTATCCAAAAGCAGAAAGACGATATTGTTTTATTTTTAGGCAATTAAACATGGAATGGTGAAATAGGGTAAAAAAAGGACAAAGAAACTAGTGTGAGCCTGATTAGTACTTAAAAGTGCATTTTTATCAAGGTTTTATATCATCATTTTGCACTTGAAGTATCAATAACTCCTTAACTAAAGCATGTTTTATAATAACAAGTCTGATACCATAAGATACCTTTAATTTATAGTAAATGTTCATCTTAAATACAGGCCTATCACATAAATGAAAGGATTGATTGATGAGTTTAAGTACGGAAATTGAAAGGGCAAATAGAGGACAAAACTTAGAAAAGAGATTCTGGTTCAGTCCAAACTGGAACACTGTTTGGTCATTGGGTCATATCTAGAGCTGTAGATCTTGGATTTAGGTCTACCTTATGCCGCATGTCACCCGCGCGGCGTCAGCTTGGCAATTCTTCGTTTTGTTTGCTTGATTGGTTCTTGGGAGTCGCCACCTAGTATTTAATTGAGGGTTACTAGGAAACCCGGATGTACCGGTCTTGTCAGAGATTCATGGGTAAGAGACTGGTTGTGGTTAGGGAAGGTATTAGCATCCCTAACGCACCCTACTTGAGGTAAGCTGCTTCGTGACTTTGATGTGTTGAAGAAGTTTTAAAAATTTTATCTTTTCATCGGATATTAGAAATACGACTTACATGTAAGTTCATAATTCTTGACCGTGATCAAATCAAAATATTAAATTCTTCTTTATTCTTTCCAATTTTATCATAACAAAAAAAAAACATCTATAAAACAAATACAAACACACATACACTTTTACTATATTTTTTTTTTCTTTTTTTTTTTTACATCCACAATACAAAATACAAATTCAAAACAACTAAACAAAAATTACATTAAAATAACAATAATAGCCCCAAAACAATCTAGAATTTACAAGGAACACCTTCTGCACCACCGGAACAGTGTCAAGCAGGCTTCCAGAGCTGCAAGACAATGGCGGAGCGTCTTCTCCACGCGCCGCCGTCGTTGGCGGCGCGTGAAAAATAGCGGAAGCGGGTGGATCTGGCTCAGCTTCTTCTCCTCTTCCTTTCCCTACCGGCGGTGACACTCACCGTCACCAGCAAAAGAAGAAAAACGCATGCAGTCGATTTTATTTGGGTCTTTTCTCCTTTCCGGATATGTTCTTGGTCCTCCCCTTTCTTAGATCTCTTTCACTTCTGTTCTCACATTTTCTCGGTCCACTTGATTTCGGCTGGTGGCAGAACTGGCGGTTATGGAAGGATTGTTGGAGGCCGGAGACCGGAGTTGCGGGTGTAGCCGTGCGTGGGAGAGGGCTCTGTGGTGTGCTGCTGGAGGCTGGCCTGTGGCCAGATGTGGATGGCGCTGATGGATGACGGTGTGGATGGCGCTGATGGCTCTGTAGGCGTGCTGCTGGATGGTCTTCACTCCTGTCGGTGGTAGCGGTGGTTGGCTTTTGCTACCGTTGTCCGGCTGCAGAGGGAAAGGTCGGTATGTGTGCAGCCCAGAGAGGGAAGGGAGAGCAAGAGGGGTGAAGATCTGTTTGGGGGGAAGGTCTTGGCCGGGCGTCTGTTATGAGCGGCTGGAGGAGGTAAATGGGGCGGCTTTGGTGTAGGTTGAAGACGAGGTTGGCTGTGGAGGCGACTGGTTTGGCCAAGGAAAGGGGAGGCGGCTCTGGTTTGCCTTAGTCGAGAGTAAGGGAGGAGCAGATGGTGGAACCGGCCGGGAGAGAGAGGAGAAAAAAATAAATCCCCAAGGGGGGGCAGCGGCTCTGCTTGGTAGAGATAGGTTTAGGTTTAGGGTTTTGTTTGTGTTGTCTCCCAAAAGTGTAAAATTGCCCTCCCCTCTTGTGTGTATTGTGGAGACCAGTATTTATAGGTAAAAATATTGCTAGGTTTCCAACTTGGTCCCTCAACTCTTTTTTTTTTTGTAGATTTGATTTTTCTTATTTTTTTGGATTTTTCTTATCAATATCGACTCGAATGAAGAAAATCGGTGATTTTAAAAATAACACGTTACAAGTCAAACGCGTTCCCAAGATCTTTGAAAATTTAAATTCTTTTGAGATGATGATGAAAATGCTAAAAACAATGCAAATATATTAAAAAAACATATTTTTTTTGGATTTTTGTTGTTTTTCGTTATTTTTGGATTTTTCAAAAATTTTATCAAAACATGGGTCAAAAATTGGGTAGCAACAGATGCCCCCTCTTTACAATGCTTACGAAGCAAAAACATTATCAATGTCTTGCATAGTAAGCTTGTAAAGAAAAAGAAAATGATTTTATTATCTTGGATGACCTACCCCTTTTGAAGAAAATTGGTCTCCTTTCACGGGCGACCTACCCACATACCCACTAGTCTATTTTCACGAGCGACCTGCCCACACATTCACATTGGTCTATTTTCAGGGGCGACCGACCCACACACTCACACGGTCTATTTTCATGGGCGACTTGCCCTCAAACTCACAGTGGTCTATTTTCACGGGCGACCTGAACACACATGATCATCCTGGTCTATTTTCAGGGGTGACCGACCCACACACTCACACTGGTCTATTTTTATGAGCGACCTGCCCACACATGTTCATCGTGGTTTATTTTCACGGGCGACCGGCCCACACACTCAAACTGGTCTATTTTCAGGGGTGACATGCCCACACATGTTCATCCTGGTCTATTTTCAAGGGCGACCGGCCCACACACTCATACTGGTCTATTTTCAAGAGCGACCTGCCTACACATGGTCATCGTGGTCTATTTTCAGGGGCGACCGACCCACACACTAGTCTATTTTCAGGGGCAACTTGCCCACACTTCATCCTGGTCTATTTTCAGGGGCGACCAGCCCACACCCTCACACTGGTCTATTTTCAGGGGCAACCTGCCCACACTTCATCCTGGTCTATTTTCAGGGGCGACCAGCCCACACATGTTCATTGTGGTCTATTGTCAGGGGCGACCAGCCCACACACTCACACTGGTTTATTTTCAGGGGCGACCGGCCCACACACTCACACGATCTATTTTCATGGGCAACCTGCCCTCACACTCACATTAGTCTATTTTCACGGGTGACCTACCCACAAATGTTCATCCTGGTCTATTTTCAAGGGCGACCGTCCCACACACTCATACTGGTCTATTTTCACGGGCGACCTGCCCACATATACTCACTTTGGTCTATTTTCAAAGGCGACTTGCCCTTTTGATTGGGTTTACCTAAGATCCCATTTGGCAATCTAGAACTAAAATCTGTGTTCTTCCTGTTGGAAAGGTTTGAATTGGCAAAATCTGTGTCCCTCACACTCACATTGGTCTTTTTTTCTTTTTTGAAAATTTCCTAATGGTAGGGTTCTTCTCCTTTTTCTTTCTGTTCCAGGGTCACAACAATGATTCTCTTTTATTATCAGCTCAATGATTCTTTTTCCTCTCTTTTTTTTTCCTTTACTTTTGTTTTGTTTTTTTTTTCAATCTTGCTGGACTTTTTTTTTTAGGATTTTCTTGTAACAAATAAAAATATGTGTGCAATGCATGCATCCTTACCTGATTTGAAATATAAGTCGGCTCTTTGATGTTCCATCGTCATAGGGTGCCTTTGTTTGCTAACCAAAGCCTTTTTTGCTCTTCCCATGTACTGGCCCATTCATGTGCTAATCATCCACTCCACTTTAAATGCAGCGCCTATCCGAGGTTGTCTTCGATGATTACTGGTTTCACTGTTTATCAAGGTTGACAATGCCCCCCAAGTGTGGTGTTGCTTAATTCATCATGAAGGAGCTTAACAAATCATTCATCTCCTGGATTCTCTCGAGAATCGTTCTTTGGTTAGCTATGTGAATCCTACCAGCACTCATCAAGATTGTCAATCAGTCATGAACTTGCCTTTGTTGAAACATACCATTCAAGTATATATGGTCACCATCCTTCATGGAACTGCCAAGTCATCCAGACATGGATCTTATACTTTGCAGTAAAAGGCTCATCGTTGTAAGCTTATTGTTCTTCTACATGGTTCTTCTCAGCTCGTCAAATCAGATCGTGAACAGAAATGTATTGGCATCATCAATGATGTTCATTTTATCACTCATATTCATGCGGTGAAGTGCACCTTTGATCTTCAAAACAGATGGTCTCATAGTCAGTCCTGATGGTGTGCATCTTTTCAACATTCATTTACATTTAGTCGTGTGTCCACATCGGTCGATAACCATGTTTAAGAGGTTAAACCCAGATAAAGATGTCCTTCAAGTGCAGCAACACTCTTATTTGTCGCTAGAGTTCACTAGATCTTGACTATCTTTGAATAATATTGCCCCCAGTGTGATCTGAATGTGCTTGTTCATTGATTATCTTTCTTTGAGCCACATTGTCCTTCGGTCACCGATTCTTTATTTAATCATCTTTCTTTGCCTCCCAGCTTAGCTGAATATTGTATGTTTTCCTTCTCAGAGTCCACTGTATTGCCCCAAGGTGTCTCAACTTTTCAAGGAGTATTGAGAAGAGTTGATGTCATTTCTGTCGAGGATTTCGCAGACTCATCGATGTTCTTCTTTGTTTGACAATCTTTCTTGTTCTGGAATCAAATCTCATATTTCAAAGGTCATGTCTATTCAAGTCTAATTGTTGAAATGAAATCAGAGAGATATCAGTTTTGGAAAAGATCTTTTAAAAATCAAGCTTTTTGGTCAAAGACCCAACACACGTCATTCAATGTAGTCCTTTGATTGTCTTGTATTTTAAAAATAGAAATCGACCTGTTGTAAGATTAAAATGGCCTTTCCCATGGTTCTTTGTGTCCGCTTTAAACTCTGATTTTGGGTTTATCTTTTTGATGGTCTGTGATGAGGTGACATTTTTGTGAATTTCAAAAACAAGATGCTCAGGTTTTATCAAGAAAGGTTGTTTCTTTTCTTAGCATTTATTTTACCAACATGCATAATGCATAATAACCAGTAGCTTAATTCATGAAGTCACGACCCTTATAAAAAAGCTCTTCCAGTTTTGAGAGCGTCATTTATCGGTTCATATTGCTTACTTGATCAAAAAGGGCTTTTAAAAGTACGTAATGCAGACTATGGTTCATAGCTATGAAAGAAAGGGAAATTCACAAGCTCCAAAAGGTGTTTGAGGGTTTCAAAGACTTAGGATTAACATCAACTATTCATCAATTCTCTTTCTCTTGTTGTCTTTATAGGGAAAGTGACATATAACCTTGTTAACCTTAAAGATCAGAATTCTCTTAACATAGGTCATAAAGCAAATCTAACTTCTTTCTTGATGAATAACCAATCTACTCATTAGAGGCTTTATCATTGATACCAAAAGACAATGTTTGTAACTCGGTATTTTTTTTTTCTGATATTGACTTTTGACGCATGCTGTGTCTTTCCTTGATTGAAACCTCTTTTGCTCTTTCTAAACTTGATAGGCATTCTTAATCTTTGCCTTGCCTTTAAGTGTTGGCAATTTCCACTCTCTTTTTTTTTTAGCCTTCCTCAGAGTTTCCTTACATTCCCCCAGTCCATGGTTTCTTTCTTTTAGCCCTCTCTTAATTGTTGGACTTTTGTTCTAAGCCTTTCTTTTATCCATTGATTCTATCAGTGTCTTTAAAATATCTCTTATTTGCCCCTAGTGTGGGGTGTGATCCTAGTCAGGGTTTCTTTTGAAAAGAAATGTTCTATCAGGCTCAAATGGGGACCATAAGGGATATACTCTTTATAAAGTGAAGGGATGAATAAAGATGGCCTTTTCTCATTTCAAGCAAGGTCAGTTAGAACCAATAAATTTTGACCTTGTCCAGTGTAATGATTTGGACTTGTAAGAATCATGATTCATGAGTCCATAACTACTGAATCCACTACATGTCATTATGCATACCGCTAAAATTTAGCTACATGGTGTGTGGTTCAATTTCATGTGTGAGTTCGAAATTTGTTTGGTCACCTCATATTGTTTATCTTGCCATCAAGTCATTTCTGCAATCAAAATACTTTTAATCTTCAAGATTGATTAGCCTAAATCACGTGTTGGAGTTCGATCAATTTTTTCTTCAAAATACACATTGAAATAAACATCTCATGCTTTTAGAACAACAAAGAGACAATGAAAAGACACGTTTCGTTAAAGGATGAGATGTGACCCCAAAACAAAATGCAGGAGGGCAAAACTTCACAGCAAAATGATTGATCATTCTTGAATCAGCTTTTCTGGCAATATTTGTGCCTTCCCAAACATTTTCGATCTTTTGTCAATATGAGGATGTTCTGGTGACAATATGGTTGATGACATTATCTTTCACAAACTCAGCTCGCTTCCAGCTCACCATCATCCGGTCTCAATTCTTGAAAATTTTGCAACTATTCAAATGAATGGCCCAAGACCCCCACTATGATATTCACATCTCTTGTCGGGATTATACCACCTAGGAAACAATGGTTGCATGGGATTTGAAGGAGTTAGGACGACAAGTCTGGGCATAACAGATGCTGGTAAACAAACTTGAGTGGCGGAGGTATGTCAATCTTAGCAAAGACATTTGAGTAGTTGATGCTAAAGTGAGACGTAGCTAGACCACATAAATAAAGTTTTCCACCTTCAGAGTTATCTTTTTATTCATCTCTTATCATTGTTCTGGAATCTATGACAGAACCTTCAATCTTTCCCATCATTATAGCTTGTTCAACTCTTTTAGCAATCCTCACAATCTCATACCAATCTTTTATGCATGTTGTGGTTGTTTGAAGATTGGTGGAAACCTTTCAAGGTTGTTTGGGTATCCTGGTAGGGCGCAGCACCACCATTGCCGACATATGGAATCACATATTGTCTCTGCTAGAGAGAGAATGATGAGCATGAATCTCCTCTATTTCCTCTTCGATTCCTCCCGAACGGTGCAGCAAACAAGCACCAATAAAGGGAGTTCAACTCTGTTGAAGTTTCATTCTTCTTCATGTTTTTCAGTCTAGGCATGTCTCTTCTCTCTACTTCTATGTTTTAATGCTGACACTGGTAGGAGAAAAATCATAAATGATCTGAAACTACTGTATTCCTTCTTGGATTCTCCACTAGCAGATCCACAAACAAATCTCTACAAAGAGAGCTTTGCTATATTGAAGTTTAATGCCAAATCATGTTTTTCAGATCAACATCATGTGTTGCGGGACTGGAAAATGGAGTTCACAGCAGATGTGGCTGGAAAGAAGGCCTCTGCTCATCGCGTGAAAGGCTGACAGCTATTGGGTGCCATTGAAATATGTGGAGGCAGTGAATAATTAGCAGTGCAGCTGAACCAAAAAGGAGATTGTCTTTTGTTGATTACTGAAGGCATTGCTATTTATTATTCATGACTTAGGAGAGGCAGTGCCACTTCAATGTTTTGGCCACTACTGGTGGAGTGCTGATGAGAAAAGTCAATGATGTTTTCCTTGTATGGGACATGGACTGACAGTGCTTCCACAGGAGGCTGTGCAGACATTCCCTTTTCACTATTGAAGTTCAACACTTGTTCAAGCAGATCAAAGAGTCTAGCTACTTCACATTTGATGCTCTCAATTTCCTTTAGACCATGACCCTCTTATCAAAGCCCATTCTTTATTTTCCAACTTTTCTCAGTCCAGTATAGTAGACCTCGAGTGAGGGAACCAACTTTTCATCCCAGTGCATGCATGACAAATGTATGAGCATGTAATCTATATGATGAACTCGCCCTTCGAGGGGTGATATATGGTCGTAACTCTTGTATGATGAAACAAGAATCGTGATTTTTGCCCAAACTCTACAATGAAAATTTTCTGAGTGACGACCATTGTGTCACCCACAAGTCTTGAGTTCAAGATGCTTCAAGAAGGGTTTGCCCTGATGCAAATAACGATAGCACATACAACCTAAGGACAGGTTCTATTCATTATATGAACATGGGTAGGTTTTCTATCTAGTCTCAAAAGGGTCTCATATCTGCTCAGTGACGATCTTTGTAAAGACAGTATAGGGACGTTGCAAGAAATGGTTAAGGTACGTATACCCACCATTATCAAGCAGACACTCAGATATGAGTAGGGTTTTTCACGCATCTGAACCCTGACCAATAGTCATAGGGCAGATCGCTAATTCCCCACCTAACTTAGAAGCCTGTATGTCCTTTCAAAAATAAAGACATGTGATGCATGAAACAATTCTAAAAAAGCATGGATAAAACAAAAACAAAACAAGACAAAAATGCAAAAACTTAAACACATCAAATACACAAAGCTTAGTCCAATATTGTCAGAAACAATACCTTCCCAGCGGACTCGCCATTCTGTCGCACGTCACCCGCGCGGCGTCGGCTTGGCGATTCTTCATTTCGTTTGCTTGATTGGTTCTTGGGAGTCGCCACCTAGTATTTAATTGAGGGTTACTAGGAAACCCGGATGTACCGGTCTTGTCAGAGATTCACGGGTAAGGGACTGGTTGTGGTTAGGGAAGGTATTAGCATCCCTAACGCACCCAACCTGAGGTAAGCTGCTTCGTGACTTTGATGTGTTAAAGAAGTTTTAAAAAATTTGTCTTTTCATCGGATATTAGAAATACGACTTACGTGTAAGTTCATAATTATTGACCGTGATCAAATCAAAATATTAAATTCTTCTTTATTCTTTGCAATTTTATCATAACTAAAAAAAAATCCATAAAACAAATATAAACACACATGCACTTTCAGTATATTTTTTCTTTTTTTTTTGACATCCACAATACAAAATACAAATTCAAAACAACTAAACAAAAATTACATTAAAATAACAATAATAGCCCCAAAACAATATGGAATTTACAAGGAACACCTTTTGCACCACCGGAACAGTGTCATGCAGGCTTCCGGAGCTGCAAGACAGTGGCAACGCGTCTTCTCCACGTGCCGCCGTCGCTGGCGGCGCGTGAAAAATAGCAGAAGCGGGTGGATCTGGCTCAGCTTCTTCTCCTCTTCCTTTCCCTACCAGTGGTGACACTCACCGTCACCTGCAAAAGAAGAAAAACACATGTAGTCAATTTTATTTGGGTCTTTTCTCCTTTCCGGATATGTTCTTGGTCCTCCTCTTTCTCAGATCTCTTTCACTCCTGTTCTCGCATTTTCTCAGTCCACTTGATTTCGGTTGGATGCAGAACTGGCGGTTGTGGAAGGATTGTTGGAGGCCGGAGCTATGGGTGCAGCCGTGCATGGGGGACGGCTTTGTGGTGTGCTGCTGGAGGCTGGCCTGTGGCCAGATGTGGACGACGCTGATGGCTGACGGTGTGGATGGCGCTGATGGCTCTGTGGGTATGCTGCTGGATGGTCTTCACTCCTGTCGGTGGTAGCGGTGTTTGGCTTTTGCTGCCATTGTTCGGTTGCAGAGAGAAAGGTCGGTCTGTGTGCAGCCTAGAGAGGGAAGAGAGAGCAAGAGGGGTGAAGATCTGTTTGGGGGGAAGTTTTTAGCCGGGCGTCTGTTGTGAGCGGTTGGAGGAGGTAAGTGGGGCGACTTTGCTGTAGGTTGAAGAAGAGGTTGGCTGTGGAGGAGACGGGTTTGGCCAAGGAAAGGGGAGGCGACTCTGGTTTGCCTTGGCCAAGAGCAAGGGAGGAGCAGATGGTGGAACCGGCTGGGAGAGAGAGGAGAAAAAAATAAATCCCCAAGGGGGGCCGGCGGCTCTGCTTGGTAGAGATAGGTTTAGGTTTAGGGTTTTGTTTGTGTTGTCTCCCAAAAGTGTAAAATTGCCCTCCCCTCTTGTGTGTGTTGTGGAGACCAGTACTTATAGGTAAAAATATTGCTAGGTTTCCAACTTGGTCCCTCAACTCTTTTTTTTTTTTTTGTAGATTTGATTTTTCTTATTTTTTTGGATTTTCCATATCAATATCGACTTGAATGAGGAAAATCAGTGATTTTAAAAATAACGTGTTACAAGTCAAATGCGTTCCCAAGATCTTTGAAAATTTAAATTCTTTTGAGATGATGATGAAAATGTTAAAAACAATGCAAATATATTAAAAAAACATGTTTTTTGGATTTTTGTTGTTTTCATTATTTTTGGATTTTTCAAAAATTTTATCAAAACATGGGTCAAAAATTGGGTAGCAACACCTTATATGGATGGAAAGCTAAGACATAGGCCTAAAACTTTCATGGGGAGTCCAAGATTTAAAAAGGCCATTTTCAAGTCCAAATTGTAGCAACAACGGAGAAGTCTGAATCTGTCCTGCAGCCCAGACACTGTTCAGTATTCTGCCTATATCTCGAGTTCTAGAAGTCCAAATGACCTCAACTTTTTTTTCCTGGAAAGCTGAGACAATTTCCTAGAACTTTCATGATTTAAGTATGTTCAAATTATGACGTTATCAATGACATTTTTGGCAGACAAGAAGATAAAGATTGTTACCAAGTCAAGATGTGGCCACCCACTCAATAATTAGTCAACAAATCAATAGTTTCGAATTTTGGCCTATAAAAGGAGGCATTTGCCATATATTTAGGCATCTTGGTTTTCAGATCAAGATCATGCTCTTGCTCTCTCTTTATATTTTGTAATGCTTAAGTTTTGCTTATCTCTTGCTTATCCTTTTCATTTCCTTTCCTTGTTTATTTCTGTTTCTCTCTTTCATTATGTTTAGCTAAGTTTATCATGTCAAGGTGAAAAGGTTACACTAATGGTGTAAGAATAAGTATAATATAAACTCAACATTGACTTTAATGTTTGATACTAACATGTTTTATATTTGTTATCTTGTTCACTTTTAATACTTTGCTTGTTAAATGGTTAATCTAGATTTATGTTGTATAACCCTTGGTACAACAAATACTTGGCACTTTCATAGCCCAACCGTATGGTATAACCGACACCTGTGCTATGAAAGGAACTTGATTTGTTGTTAACATAAGTTATAATCATGAATGCCTGACAACATTTACAAGTATTAGCATTATTCGAATAAGATAACTAATGTAATCATGTTAACAATTTATAATCCGATTGGAACCTCTTTGTATGTGGTTTCCAGTTGAGTAATAAAAAGAGTTTTATACTATACTTGTTTGAAATACCATTAGTGAATACTCTAACCTTGACAATTATTTTATCCTTGTTTAATCCTTACATCAATATCACATCTCAAAGCTCTCTTTAACTTCTTGTTCTTGTTGTTGTTATTTATAATTTATTTAGTTAACCTCCTTGTGGTTCGACCCCGGTCTTGCCGGGTTATTTATTACTTCGACACTCCTGCACTTGGGAGAAGACATCAATCTTTTGGTCGTGTCAAGTTTTTGGCGCCGTTGCCAAGGAGGTAAATTCTTGTACAAATTATAGTATTTATTTTATTTTCTCTTTTCACTTTTCATTTTATCTAACTTTTGTTTCTTTTCTTTTGTTTTGTTTCCTTTTCTTTTCTTTTCTTCCTTTTATTCTCTTCCTACACATGCATGAGAGTTTGGTCACGTACATTAAGTGGTAGACTTTGTAGGGTATCCTCATCATTTTCAGAAAAT
>Ga0307510_10002455_pt1 | contig 21064 bp, 21 predicted proteins | sample 12_EM_MG_FD_207224 | JGI IMG/M metagenome (GOLD analysis project Ga0307510, IMG submission 207224) | Populus trichocarpa ectomycorrhiza microbial communities from riparian zone in the Pacific Northwest, United States - 12_EM | ecosystem: Host-associated > Plants > Roots > Unclassified | place... | reverse complement strand
TGCGGAACACTGGGTCAAGCACGCTCGGTTTGAAAATGTGTCGTCGTACGTCAAGGACGGAATGGAATGTCTGTTCGACGCGGACAAACCACATTATGCGACTTGGCTCTGGGTTTATAATGAAGACGACTATGGTGACTCCATGGGTACGATGTCCCCAGATACACCGGAAGCAGTCCCGCTATATTACGCTGCACTGTTCGGATTTCATGACCTCACAGCACACCTTCTCGCAGAGCATCCGGAGGATACACATGCTAAAGGTGGTTACGATGTGACTCCGCTACACGCATCCGCTAGACATGGGCATGTCGAGGTTTTCTCGTTACTAGTCGAACACTTCCCGAATCTCGATATCAAGGGCTACCAAGATCAGACCCCGCTGCACCTAGCGTCGATTGAGGGACATCTAGTGATTGGGCAGCAGCTACTTGATCGGGGTGCAGATGTCAATGCTCACGATAATACTGATTGGACTCCTTTATACGTTGCAGCAATGAGCGGACAAGCCCATTCTACTCGAATGCTACTTGAGCGAGGGGCGTTAATCACTGCTTCGAAATTTACCAGCCAGACTCCACTGCATATGGCATCAAAATTTGGTTATGTCGAAGTCGTGCGGTTATTACTGGAACACGGCGCGGATCCCAACGTGTGTGACGATGATGGTATCACACCTTCCGATGCGGCAGGGGGGGATAGGCGGCTAGAGATTGTACAATTACTGTCCGAGTACGGCGCAAAGTCCGTAAAGCAGTAGCGCCATCTTGTTGACTCTACGATATAGCTACAGACGGAGGCATTGCTACTACGTAATTATGTCGGCATCCGCCACCCGAACCATTGTTGACAAAGAAACAAAGAAATGGACCAGACGGCCGTCGGAATGCTAGGTAGAGCATGATCGTTGCGAGCGCTGCGCAGGTGTGGCCGCGAGTTTACATCTTATCCAGCCTATGACCACAGAACACTGTATTGCTTCATTTGTGGGATCGGTCAGCGGGCCTAAGGTCAATACACCCCGCCATACAGAGCGCGAGCGCTGAGGCCTGAGGCCTGAGGGAGAGATGCACTTAAATTTGTGAGATTCATCAATTCCATTTATCACCTTGCATCGGATAATCATTTTTTGTAGGATGTATAGTGCTTGGCGGAGAGGATCAACCGTACGGCAGCGATAGAGATACAGTAATGAGTGGGAATAAGCTATGTGGACTTCCTGGCGAGGTCACCCTGGCATCGATGAGACACCGAAATGTGTACATCCGGGTCACTGAGACAGGGCTCACGGCACGTACCTTTTCGCGTGCGTTATGCACAAGTCCTTTGATCACGAAGACGGTTGACGCTGGGAAGCCATTCACCTACCTGCGGTCTGTGGGGTTGATGGCCGACAGAATTGCATACCACATCGTTGGCAAGGCGGGCACCACCTCGTTGGCAAGAACAACTTCGCTCCATTTGACTACTGTAGTATGAAGGAGCTCAGAAGAGCAAAAGCAAATTACACTTTGAGATGGTCTGTAACAGTTTACAAGATCCGGGTCTACCAGATTCGAGTTGTATTCAAAGAGCAATCCAGCTAACTCACTAGATTAAAATGATTCACTTCAATACCCCGAAGCTGAGTAGGACAATTCTAGAATTTGAAACCCCCAGCGAGGTCCATGACCCTTTCTGGATCGATCTTGGCCTTGATCCTGCGAAGCCTCGCCAAATTCCCACCATATATGTCTTCTAGAGGAGTATCGAAAAGCGCGTAATTCACATACACTGCCGCGTCCGACAGGTTCTGTCCGTCTGCAATCGCGACATCACAGATCGTCTTTGCACCGTCGCGCAACAAATCCGCCATCGTGTCGTCGAGCGAGGCGTTGGACCACGCGATATTCAGGACGGAAGGGAAGACGGCTTGAGAACGGTTGGGCGGGTACGCAGATGGGCTCCCGTGCGAGAAGAGGCCACTGCCGAAAGGTTCGAGCGCTGAGCCCACGAGCGCAGTGCTGTCAAGAGCAGAAATTCGCTCCCCCCAGAACTGTGACCGTCCCATCACATTACTGGACTGACGTACGGCAAACGCTCAAAGGACGGAACTCACCCGTGTGTAGTTCACAAAAGCACCAATAACGTTAGGTGAATACTTTGTCACCGGGACTCCTTGATAGAAAAGGCTAGCGGTTAGGCAACGTGTCAGGTTAGTCTCCTTTCCACTAGAGTGATGAATGACTAACGACTGCTAGGTGAGGTCACAGAATTCGCGTTGAGGACGTAATCGGAGTATGACAGAGTAGACACGTTCCCCTGGGCAGGTTGTATCGCCAAGAAGTCGTCGAACACTCCCGCGGGACGAGTGGGCGCATTGTAAAACAGAAAGATACCTGTTGTGATCTGTTGCGTCGGTGGTGTCAGTTCGGACCAGCGGCGACGATGCCACGATAGACCACACCGTTCCAGACATATAGGCAAGACCCAACATCATTGCAGCTTTAGTATCGGGTTTCTCTTGGAACTTGACAAGGGCATCTTTAATTTGCTCCAGCTTGTCCTCTGTGTAAACAAGAATACCACCCTGTCAGGGTTTGAGTACGTATGCCACATCATCTCTCAATTATTCTTGTCAACTCACCCAGACGTCCGTTTGAGGATGCGATTTGAGGATGAATTTAGTCACGATTCCCTATCGACAGTCGTCAACCATCAAGTTGAACATTTACTATGAATTGAAACTGGCGGCCTACGAAATTATTGAGCCCTCCCTGCGACGAAAGACCATTAGTGTCACCAACTTGGATAGAGCTGTTTATACTTACTCTAAGTCCGAACCAAAGGTCCTTATCCTTTTGGGTCACGTGCTTGATCGTTCCGTTTGGCTGGACGAGTTCATATCCTGCGACGTTATCAATAGCGAGTCCGTATTGACTCGACTGATACGAATATCCTGCAAGCATCTGAGATTATGAGCCATCCAACAATGGGAGACGCCTACCTCCACCAAGTGTCAACCCTGCAACACCAACGCCAGGTATACGCCCACCAACGACATTCACTCCAGAGGGGCCAAGAGTCTCATACACTTGGTCCCAGGTAAGGCCAGGTCCGATCTCGACCGTCCCATCATAAGCATTGACTTTTGTAGAGTTGAAGCGTGCCAACGCGATCTCCACGCCGGGAGTAGACGAGAATCCGGGATTCGTGGCGTGTCCACCACCCTTCACACCAAATGGCGTCCTGCGTGCTCCCAGGGTCTTTAGCTGTGCCAAGACGAAACGAGGTCAGCGGGAGCGATTGACGTTGGGGCAGGATATCTCACAATTTTGCTCACGTCCTCGGCCGAGCCGGGCTCCACCGAGCATGCAGAGGCCTGAATGCTCGAAAGGGCAAAATGCGAAATGTCGGACGTATACTGAGGTGCGGCTTGGATGGGCGATCAGGTTGGGAGCACCACGGGTGAAGGAATGAGTGGCGCACGTGGGAAAAATACCTGTGAAGCGCCGGAGATGTCCGCCGCGATTTTATGACAGGTGTCCAAGAATTGTGAGTGCGGATGACTCTCTCGCGTTTCAGGCCGGGCGTGTGAAGTTAATGCCAGAACGAAGGCGCAGAAAAGGGATGTTGTTAGAGGCATGGGCTTCATGTGGTGTGATGAGGGAGGACTACGTGCTGCTGTAGTGGGCATATATGCTCCTTTATATAGTTAGTAATGTCAACAAGCCAGGCGCCTTCCCATTGCAGGTCAGAGAATCAGTAATCATTCGTCACGCATCACAACGCTGATGGGCTGTTGAGGCGCTCTGACACGCCAGTTCCGAAGGCACTGTAATTCGACGATATTCATTCAGCTGTGCTTCGCATAGGAACGCGGACGTGAATTAGGAGAAAGCATCAATGCCATCAATGGCAAGCGTGACTGGACCCTGGGTGTGAGGCCATAATCATGGGGGCTTATACTTGCCATGAACCAAGAACCCCGACAGTAGGCCAAGGACCCCACAAAGATCAAGGCCTAACTAGGCGTCTGGCCTAAACGGAAAAAGGTTATCCCAAGAGAAGAACGAACACATGATGCCATCTAGACTTGTGAAACATCGTGCATGAGGACCACGTGGTTGCTGGCCAGATTCGTCAAGGGTCAAAGTAGGATTTGCCGTCGTGCAGGAAGCGCGCTGTCACCACAGATAGAGAATAGAAGCCGACACGAAACCGAGTGATAGGTATCTGATGACCTACTATCAATGACAGGGGATATCCTCTCGAGGTATTCCTGGCCCCAGATATCATTGTGTCGAGAAAGATTACTGTAGTCGAGGGGATTCAGTTGGCTCCCATGTCAGAGAGGCGAGCCAGCTGAGAAATGGTGCGTCGCTTATGGTCGGCCCGGCATGTAAAAAATACGTTGTATCTCCGATTGGGTAGTTATTATTAGATCAGCCCATCGTCACACCGAGTCATAACTTAATCCATTGGCAGGCTCATCCCTCTTGAATACACCAATACATGATGGCATATGGGATGTCGTACACCGCAATTCAACATGCCGAACATCCTGATCCAGTCATCGTCTGCAGTGATTTTGTTCGTTTTCTAATGTATCGTACCTTTCGTCGCAGAACAGTGGGTCGGGTTCATCCGGGAGTTCCTCTGACATTACTGAAAGGAGTATCAATCGGGGCGTCGGTAAATCTTGGACGAGCAAAGACGAAAGATGGGAGGGAAGGTGAAACCGTCTCAGAAGGCATCCGTTAGGCTGGGGACCCATGGGTTGAATACGCGATAAGTTCTGAAGACCAAAGGATGTCTGAAAGTCATGCTATGACTGACCAAGCGACTCGAGGGACTCACCATCACACTAATAATCCCAGGTGTGTGCCGGGTGTCACCTTCGACCAGAGGGCAGATAGGCGTCGCACCAAGATCTTCGAGGCGTCTGCCTAATTTCTTTGCAGTCCACTGGCAGAAAAGCTTCGCACAGGAACAGACTCAAGCGCGAAAATCAATATAACGGATGTTGTCGAGAATGTCGTGGGAAGGTCGGACGTAAGAGGCTTCTTCACAAGGGTATCGTCGTTCCCGGCACTTCTCCATGCTGGAGCTAGAAACGACATGTTCAACGACACTCTCTGACGCGATGTCGGACTGGTGATAATTAGTGACGTCAAGTGGAGGTCAAGGGTCACACGAAATGACATCTTTCGACACCGAAGACACGACATTTTGGGTATCTGTGGCGTAGGTGGTGGTGGAGATGGGTGAGAAATCGCGTGTCGCGTGGTGAGGGGAAGAGCCTGTGATCCGCACGGGGTCTCGCGTCTGAAGTGCGGTGCCGTGGGTCCGGCTCCAGCCCGTGATAGGTTCACGTGACGTGGCGACTTCTGATGTAAGTTACGGCAGCGCGCCATTCGGCAGCCAATGGTGGGGCCAATGGGGCAAGAACTCGACTTCCCTACAGGCGCGGTGACGGGAACTCCGAATGGTCTCCGAGACAATCTGCCTCGATGTTTTTTTCTTTCAGATCTACCCAGTAATCATGAAGTGCACGCAAATCATAACCCGATGGAATCCCGAGATGGCCCTTTCAACTTGATAATTCAAATGGACGTCCTCCAGCCAGCGCGACTGACTAATCTATCTTTGTGGAACCACAGAAAGTCTGTTTTCCTCGTCTTTCCTACCTGACCACACGCATTTGCGCTAACCGATTGGCAGTGAGAAGTCTCAAACAAAATACGAGTACTAATTGTATCTCGGCCTGATCCTCGTGCCCATCCATGACTCTCGGGATCTGTGACATCTCATTGATTCATTCAAACATAGGTTTATCTCTCTAGCGCTCCCTTTACTTTCTAGAATTGTTGTTTTGTGAATTCCTTCGGTCTAACGACCACTAACCTCACCATCAGTTGTCGTCGTTCTCTCCTATCATCCTATCTTCTATCGGGACAGACTAGTCTTTCTATCTTCGTCTCTCCCGCAGAATTGTTTCCCCAGATCACGTTCTCGCTCAGCGAGCTACAAGGCCTTGAGCTGAGAATAAGAGTTCGATCTCAGAGCCGCGGTAGAAACCCCACAGGGTGGGGAAAGCGATGAGTTCTGAAGGGCCTTAGAACAACAGGAAGAGATATTCCAACGACACTTCAAAGACGAAGCCAGGGTTATAAATCGAAGGTGGGATCTTGAGGAGGACATAAACCAAGAGAACAAATGGACAATGTAACCGACACAATCGCAATTAAAGCAGATTCGCTGTGAGTGTGGCGCAGGTGTCAGTACTACCACTGTACTACCAAGTATACAAATAATCATGTAAGAAGCAGCATGGACTCATTTGTGGAGCCGGGATTGGGCGTAAGTTGAATAAGTCCAAAGTCCTTCGTCTCGAGGCAAAATTCCAGAAGGGGACAAGTAGTACCTGGCCGTCATAACTCATAAGTGGCATCCATCCAAGTAATCCCAGAGAATGATTACGCACGGTGTCGGAGAGAAGGAGTAACAGTTTGGCGAGTATTGAAATATGGTAATGACCTGCGTCACTCTTCACCCGTGGCCACGTACTACTCCCTGACATTGGGGACACCCGAAACGTGTACATGATAGCTTTCAAAGTCAGGTCTCATTACCTCTTTTTTGCTGTTTGCAAAAAGTATGAGCGAGCTGGGACTGTTTACCCGGACGTAGTCTATGGGGTTGACGTCGTTGGTTCAAAGGCAAGGGGACGGATAGTATATGGAAATGTGGGCGGTGCAAGAAGCCGCGGCAATTGCCGATTGCGAGGCGAGGCAAGAAATGAACACGGGCCGAAAAACCCGATCCGGCCATGGCAGCCACAGAGAGGCCAACGGACAGGTACGGACTCGGGCGGCTACTTATCGATGCATCTGTTCAACGCTCATCAATCACCCTCCACATTCACCACAAGTTATCATGTCCAGTCCTCCCTCCCAATCCACCTCGCGCTCTAACCTCGATTCAATTTTCAACTCCGCTCTCCAAGCGTACAAGAAGAAAACCGGTAAAGACATCGCGTCACACCCTCTAGCTACCGAGCTTCAATCATGCGATTCCCCCAACGCGATACTCGCTGTCCTTCGAAGACAAGTACCTTCTCTCGATCGATCAAAAAATAATGACGAAAGGATGGCACAATGCCTCGTTCCAATTGTCAATGTCGTGTACGCATTTTCCTCCACTCTTGGCGAGGGTGTTGGTCTGGTGATTATCACCATTCTATCCTTGCGGAGGTTCTTTACTCTAACAGCGGCCTCTAAGGTGTTCTCACCAGCAAAAATCATTTTTTCTGGCATCGGCGTTCTACTTTTGGTAGGCCATCTTTCATATCACTTTGTGGCCCACATTGACCTGTACATTCTTTAGGCGGCTAAGGATGTCAACGCAAGCCAAGACACTCTCCTTGATCTGTTCAATCGGATCGAATACTTCTTCCGTCGTCTCGAGATTTACACCAGCGTGCCACCTACGGCTGCCATGACGGACATAGGCGTGGCCATTATGGTGGAGGTACTAGCCATTATCGGGATGATGACAAAAGAAGTTAAACGTGGTCGCACAAGTGAGTAGATCGCACGCTGGTTTGGCGTTGTTGACCAGAATTCTGTTTAGAAAAGTTTGTCAAGAAATTGGTTGGGAACACGGACCTCGAAGACAATCTACGTCGGTTGGACAGATTGACGCAAGAAGAGGCGAGGATGGCATCTGCAGAACTGCTGAAGATGGCCCACAGTGTCGAGGCGAAAGTCGTGGGTGTCGACAAGAGGGTACAAGGCGTTGGGGACGATGTGGGAAAGAAGGTTGAGGATGTTGACAACAGGGTTCAAGGCATCGATGGCAAATTGGATGATACCAACCGTTCGTCGTCTTAGTCCTATTTTTTTTAAAATTCAGAACGCTCAGACCTGTTCACAGGAAACCTACTTCGTGAAAATCTCCTCCGATGGCTTTCACCTTCAGATCCATCCACAAATCATAATATTGCAACAAAAATTCATCACGATGGCACATCTCAATGGTTCTTCCAAGGTCGTATCTTTACCGAATGGAAGTCCGGAGGTTCTTTCCTGTGGGTTCACGGAAAACGTGTGTCCCTCTTAGTCCCAACTCGGTTACGTCAGTCCTAATCGTATCGATTCTGTAGCTGGTTCAGGAAAGAGTGTACTGTGGTTCGTCCTTCCTTGACTTGTTCCACCTTATCACAGACTCACATGGTGGACCCAGCTCCTCGATCATTCAAGATATCAGGACTTCGCACGCCACTGGGAGGGCCTCGGTGGCCTATTTCTATTTCGACTTCAGGGACGTCGACAAACAGAAACTTCAGAACGTGCTTCCTTCCCTCCTCATCCAGCTGTCTGCTCGATCAGGTCCCTGTTGTGACATCCTCTCCCGACTCTATTCTGCGCACGATCGTGGAGTTCAGAAGCCCAATGATCGTGCCATGATAGGATGTCTCAAAGAAATGCTCACTGACGATGCGCAATTCCCTACTTACATCATCATCGACGCGATCGACGAGTGTCCGCTCACATCAAGTATTCCATCCCCACGAGAAGAGGTGGTTGATTTCATTGATGAACTTATCAGCCTTCACCTCCCAAATGTCCACATATGTGTTACCAGCCGCCCTGAGCTCGACATCCGGGAAATCTTCGAACCTTTGACCCCCCACCCTATATCCCTTCATGATCAAAGTGGGCAAATGCAGGACATTGCGGACTACGTCAGCTCTTTTGTCCACTCAGACCGAAGGATGCGAAGGTGGCGGGATGAGGACAAGGATTTGGTGATCAAGACATTACGAGAAAAGGCGGATGGGATGTGAGTTATTGTCATCTGGTTATGAACGATTCTTATCGGAGGATATAGGTTTCGCTGGGTATATTGCCAATTGGAAGTGTTACGCCACTGTTTCCCACCGAGTGTTCGTTGCATCCTCGAAGAGTTGCCGGAAAGCCTGGACGAGACTTATGAGCGGATACTAAGGGAGATCAAAAAGTCGAACAAAGCATATGCTCGGAGAATGTTGCAATGTCTTGTGGCAGCTGCCCGCCCCCTTCGAGTCGAAGAACTGGCAGAAATTCTCGCGTTTGACTTCAGTGTGGAAGGGATTCCGAAGTTGAATCGAGATTGGCGGTGGGAAGATCAAGAAGAAGCAGTCATGTCAGCATGCTCGAGTTTGGTGATCGTTTTCGAGGACGGGGATTCACGAGTTGTGCAATTTTCGCACTTCTCGGTCAAAGAATATTTGATGTCGACTCGCCTTGCGGAGTCGAGCAGAGATACCTCGTATTATCACATTCCACTCAAGCTTGCACACACCATTCTCGCCCAAGCATGCCTCGGGGTTCTCCTCCGATTGGACGATCGCATCGACCGCGACAAGATAAAGGCCTTCCCGCTTGCTAAATACGCTGCGGAACATTGGGTCGAGCATGCTCAGTTTGAAAATGTGTCGTCGTACGTCAAGGACGGGATGGAATATCTGTTCGACGCGGACAAACCACACTATGCGGTTTGGCTCTGGGTCTATAACGAAGACCGGAACGGTAACTCCATGTGGACGACGGTCCCAGAGAAACCGAAAGCAGTCCCCCTATATTACGCTGCACGACTCGGATTTCATGACCTGACAGCACACCTTCTCGCAGAGCATCTGGAGGATATACACACTAAGGGCGGTTTTTGCGTGACTCCGCTACACGCATCCGCTAGATATGGGCATGTCGACGTTTTTTCATTACTAGTCGAACACTTCCCAAATCTGGATATCAAGGGCTACGAAGATCAGACCCCGCTGCACTTGGCGTCGGAAGGGGGACATCTAATGATGGGGCAGCAGCTGCTTGATCGGGGTGCAGATATCAATGCTCGCGATTATTGCGATTGGACTCCTTTATTTGTTGCGGCAATGTCCAGACAACTCGATTTTACTCGAATGCTGCTCGAGCGAGGGGCGTCGATCAATGCTTCGGATAATGTCCACCAGACTCCACTGTATGCGGCGTCATTAAAGGGACGTGTCGAAGTCGTGCGGTTGTTACTGGAACACGGCGCGGATCCCGATGTGTATGACATGGGTGGCAGGACACCTTCCGCTGTAGCATGGGGACATAGGCGGTTAGAGATTGTACATTTACTGTCCGAGTACGGTACGAAGTCGGTAAAGCAGTAGTGCCATGTTGGCTTTTAAGATACAGTTCCAGATGGAGGCATCGCCACTACGTAATTGTGACGGCATCCGCCACGAATGAAGAAATGGACCAGACGGCCGTCGGAATGTTCTCTGGGAGCGCTGCGCGGGTATACAGTAGCTCCGAGTATGCATCTTCAAGTTATCCAGCCTACGACCACAGAACACAGCATTGCTTCATTTGTGGGATTGGCCATCGGGCCTGAGCTCAATACGCACCCCGCCTTAAAGCGCGAGCGCTGAGGCCTGAGGGAGAGGTGCACTTAAGTATTTGAGAATTCATCAATTTCATTTCTCACCTGGCATCAGATAATCGTTTTTTGTAGGATGCAGGGTGCATCCCGGAGAGAATCAACTGTACGGCAGCGATAGAGATACAGTGATGGGCGGTTATGCATGTACTGAGCTATGTGGACTTCCTGGCCGGATCACCTAGCCATCGAGGAGACACTGAAACATGTACCCCGGGTTCTGGCAACAGCGCTCAGGGCATTAACCTTTTCGCTTGCGTCTTTTTACGGTAAAATTTCACCGCAAGTCCTTTGATCACGACGACGGTGGACGCTGAGAAGCCTTTCACCTACCCGCGGTCTGTGAGGTTTACGGCCGACAGAATTGCATATCGCGGCGTTAACAAGGCGGGCGCCGTCTCATTGGCACGAACAACGGCGTTCCATTTGACTACTGTACTATGAAGGAGCTCAGTAGAGCAAAAGCAAATTACACCATGAGATGGTCCGTAACAGTTTACAAGATTTGAGTCTAACAGATTCGACTTATATTCAAAGAGGAATCCAGCTAACTTGCTACATTAAATGATTCACTTGAATACCTCGAAGCTGAGTAGGACAATCCTAGAATTTGAAACCCCCAGCGAGGTCCATGACCCCCTCTGGATCGATCTTGGCCTTGATCCTGCGAAGCCTCGCCAAATTCCCACCATACATGTCTTCTAGAGGAGTATCGAAAAGCGCGTAATTCACATACACTGCCGCGTCTGACAGGTTCTGCCCGTCCACGATCGCGACATCACGGATCGTCTTTGCACCGTCGCGTAACAAATCAGCCATCGTGTCGTCGAGCGAGGCGTTGGACCACGCGATGCTGAGGACGGAAGGGAAGACGGCTTGAGAACGGTCGGGCGGGTACGCAGATGGGCTCCCGTGCGAGAAGAGGCCACTGTCGAAGGGTTCGAGCGCCGAGCTCACAAGCGCGGTGCCGTCAAGAGCAGAAATTCGCTCCCCCCAGAACTGTGAAACCCCAATCATATTACTGGACTGGCGTACGGTGAACGCCCGAAGGACGGAACTCACCCGTGTGTGGTTCACAAAAGCATCAAAAACGTTAGGTGAATAATTTGTCACCGGGACACCCTGAGAGAAAAGGCTAACGGTTAGGTAACGTGTCAGGTCAGTCTCCTTTCCACTAGAGGGTGATGGATGACTAACCGACTGCTAGGTGAGGTCACAGAATTCGCGTTGAGGAAGTAATCGGAGTACGACAGGGTAGACACGTTCCCCTGGGCAGATTGTATCGCCAAGAAGTCGTCGAACACTCCCGCGGGACGAGTGGGCGCATTATAAAACAGAAGGACAACAGTTGTGATCTGTTGCGTCGGTCGCGTCAGTTCGGACCAGTGGCGATGCTGCCATAGTAGACCACACCGTTCCAGACGTATAGGCAAAACCCAACATCGTCGCAGCCTTAGTATCGGTTTTCTCTTGGAATTTGACAAGGGCGTCTTTAATTTGATCCAGCTTGTCCTCGGTGTAAACAAGAATGCCACCCTGCCAGGGTTTGAGTACCTATGTTATATCATCCCTGAATTATTCTTGTCAACTCACCCAGACGTCCGTTTGAGGATGCGATTTGAGGATGAATTTAGTCACGATTCCCTATCGACAGTCATCAACCATCAAGTTGTACGTCTACTATGAATCGAAAGTGGTGGCCTACGAAATTATTGAGCCCTCCCTGCGACGAAAGACCATTAGTGTCGCCAACTTGGATAGAGCTGTTTATACTTACTCTAAGTCCAAACCAAAGGTCCTTATCCTTTTGGGTCACGTGCTTGATTGTTCCGTTTGGTAGGACGAGTTCATATCCTGCGACGTTATCAATGGCGAGTCCGTATTGACTTGACTGATACGAATATCCTGCAAGCATCTGAGATTATGGGCCATTCAACAACGGGAGACGCCTACCTCCACCAAGTGTCAACCCCGCAACACCAACGCCGGGTATACGCCCACCAACGACATTCACTCCAGTGGGGCTAAGTGTTACGAAAGATAATCGCATAAGCAACCGGGAGCAAGTGCTCCACGCGCTCCACCCACACACACCCTCACACGCTGAGATCGCGAGAACATATTTATCATAACATTACACTAGCTACAGTATATAAGAAAGACACTGAGCAACAATAAAGAGCTCATAAGAGAGTACAAGCTATTCCTCGCTCTATCATCACCGCCTGATCCTCCATTCTATCCTATCTTCCCCCATCATCTCCCGCTCCCGCGTGCCACATCAACAACAAATACCTCAGCTTCATACTAAGAGTCTCATATACTTGGTCCCAAGTGAGGCCAGCCCCGATCTCGACCGTCCCATCATAAGCGCTGACTTTTGTAGAGTTGAAGCGTGCCAATGCGATCTCCACGCCAGAGGTGGACGAGAATCCCGGATTCGTGGTGTGCCCACCACCCTTCACAGCGAACGGCGTCCTGCATGCTCCCAGGATCTTTAGCTGTGCGAAATCAGAAATGGGGTCAGCGGGGGCGATTGACGCTGGGGCAGAATACCTCACAATTTTGCTCACGTCCTTGGCCGAGCCGGGCTCTACCGAGCATGCAGATTCCTGGATGCTCGAAAGAGCATAATGCGAAATGTCAGATGTGTACTGAGGTGCGGCTTGAGTGGAAAATCAGCTTGGGAGGATCACGCGATCACGGTTGAAGGGATGAGGTGCGCACGCAGGAAAAATACCTGTGAAGCGCCGGAAATGTCCGCTGCGATTTTATGACAGGTATCCAAGAATTGTGAGTGCGGATGATTCCCTTGAGTTTCAAGCTGAGCGTGTGGAGCTAATGCCGGAAAGAAGGCGCAGAAAAGGGACGTTATTGGCAGCATGGGCTTCATGTGGCGTGTCGAGGGAGGACTACGTGCTACCGTAGTGGGCATAATATGCTCCTTTATATAGTTTCTAATGTCAACAGGGCAGGCGCAACCCCATTGCAGGTCATGCATCACAACTCTGATCTGTTGTTAAGGCGCTCTGACACACCCACTTCAGAAGGCGTGACTGAGCCATGGGTGTGAGGCCATGATCATGGGGGCTTATACTCGCCATAAACCAAGAACCCCGACAGTGGGCCAAGGACCCCACAAAGAGCAAGGCCCAACTAGGCTTCTGGCCCAAACGGAAAAAGGTTATCCCAAGAGAAGAACGAATACATGATGTTACCTAGACCCGTGAAACATCGTGCATGAGGAGCACGTGGTTGCTGGCCGGATTCGTCACGGGTCAACGCAGGATCCGCTGGTGTGCAGGAAGCGCGCTGTCACCACAGATGGAGAATAGAAACCGACATGAAACCGAGTGATGGGCATCTGATGAACTGCTATCAATGACAGGGGATATCCTCTCGAGGTATTCCTGGCCCAGATATCATTGTGCCGAAAAAGATTGGTAGTCGAGGGGATTCCGTTGGCTTCCATGTGATATGTAAAAAGCACGCTGAGAGGCGAGCCAGCTGCCAGCTGAGAAATGGTGCGGTCACTTATGGTCGGCCCAACATGTAAAAAATACCTTGTATCTCCGATTGGGTAGTTATTATTAGATCAGCCAGCCCATCGTAGTCATAACTAAAACCATTGACCCATCCCTCTTGAATACACCAACTACATGATGGCATATGGGATGTCGTACACCGTAATTCAACATTCCGAAAATTCTGATCCAGTCATCGTCTGCAGTGATTCGTTCGTTTTCTGATGTATCATATCTTTGGTCGCAGAACAGTGGGTGGGGTTCATCCGGGAGTTCCTCTGAAGTTACTGAAAGGAGTATCAATCGGGGCATCGGTGAATCTTTGGCTAGCAAAGACAAAAGATAGGAGGGAGGGTGAAACCATCTCAGAAAGGCATCCGTTGGGCTGGGGACCCATGGGTTGAATGCGCTGTTAGTTCTGAAGACTAAAGGATGTCTGAAAGTCATGCTATGACTGACCAAGCGACTTGAGGGACTCACCTTATCCCAGGTGTGTGTTGGGCATCTCCTTCGACCCGAGGGCAGATAGGCGTTGTACAGAGATCTTCGAGGCGTCTGTCTAGTTTCTTTACGGTCCACTGGCAGCAAGCTTTGCACGGGAACAGACTCAAGCGCGAAAATCAACATAACGGAGGTTCTCAAGGATGTCGCGGGGAAGGTCGGACGTAAGAGGCTTCTTCACAAGGGTATCGTCGTTCCCGGCACTTCTCCATGCTGGAGCTAGAAACGACATATTCAACGACCTTGTCAACGACACTCTCTGACGCGATGTCGGACTGGTGATGATTAGTGACGTCAAGTGGAGGTCAAGGGTCACGCGAAATGTCATCTTTCGACACCGAAGACACGACATTTTGGGTATCTGTGGCGTAGGTGGTGGTGGAGATGGGTGAGAAATCGCGTGCCACGCGGTGAGGGGGAGAGCAGCAAGCCTGTGATCCGCACGGGGTCTCGCGTCTGAAGTGCAGTGCCGTGGGTCCGGCTACTGTCCAGCCCCAGCCCGTGATAAGGTTCATGTGGCAACTTCTGATGTGCGGCAGCGCGCCATTCGACAGCCAATGGTGAGGACAATGGGGCAAGAACTCGACTTCCCTACAGGCGCGGTGACGGGAACTCCGAATGGTCTCCGAGACAATCTGCCTCGATGTTTTTTGCTTTCAAATCTACCCAGTAATCATGAAGTGCACGCGAATCATAACACAATGGATGGCCCTTTCAACATGATAGTTCAAATGGACGTCCTCCAGCCGGCGCGACTGACTAATCTATCTTTGTGGAACCACAGAAAGTCTGTTGTCCTCGTCTTTCCTACCTGACGACACGCATTTGCGCCAACCGATTGGCAGTGAGAAGTCTCAAACAAAGGACCAATAATTGTATCTGGGCCTGATCCTCATGCCCATCCATGACTCTCGATATCTGTGACATCTCGTTGATTGATTCAATCATAGGTTCATCTCTCTAGCGCTCCCTCTACTTTCTAGAATTGTTGTTTTGTGAATCCCTTCGGTTTAACGACCACCAACCTCACCACCAGTTGTCGTCGTTCTCCTATCATCTTATCTTCTATCGGAACAGACTAGTCTTTCTATCTTCGTCTCTCCCGCAGAAATGTTTCCCCAGATCGTGTTCTCGCTCAGCAAGGTACAAGGCCTTGAGCTGGGAATAAGAGTTCGATCTCAGAGCCGCGGTAGAAACCCCACAGGGTGGGGAAAGCGATGAGTTCTGAAGGGCCTTAAAACAACAGGAAGAGAGATTCCAACGACACTTCAAAGACGAAGCCAGGGTTATAAATCGAAGGTGGGATCTTGAGGAGGACATAAACAAAGGGAACAAATGGACAATGTAACCGACACAATCGCAAGTAAAGCAGATTCGCTGTGAGTGTGGCGCAATTGTGAGTTCTACTGAGTATACAGATAATCATGTAGGAAGCAGCATGGACTCATTTGTGGAGCCGGGATAGGGCGTAAGTTGAATAAGTCCAAAGTCCTTCGTCTCGAGGCAAAATTCCAGAAGGGGGACAAGTACCTGGCCGTCATAACTGAGAAGTGGCATCCATCCAAGTAGTCCCAGAGAATGATTACGCACGGTGTCGGAGAGAAGAAGTAACAGTTTGGCGAGTATTGAAATATGGTAATGATCTGCGTCACTCTTCACCCGTGGCCACGTACTACTCCCTGACGTTGGGGACACCCGAAACGTGTACATGATAGCTTTCAAAGTCAGGTCTCAAATGCCACATTACCTCTTTTTTGCTGTTTGCAAAAGGCATGAGCGAGCTGGGACTGTTTACCCGGACGTAGTCTATGGGGTTGACGTCGTTGGCTCAAAGGCAAGGGGAAGGATAGTACAGTCGAACCCCTCTTAAACCATACCCCTCTGTTACAGATTAGAGCTATGGGTTATGAGGGGTTATGGCCTATCAGGGTTGTACTAAAAATAGACAAAAAACATCAATTGAAATTTAGACCCTTTTGTGTGTTTCTAAGACAGTAATGTGGTCATGTATGAAAATAATCTGTAATATGGGTGGCTGTTGCCGCCCGAGACCTCTCTGACCGCACATGATGTGCAAATGAGGCCAATTCACGCTCAAACCTTCGTGCAACTGGATCACCAGCAGCACACTCGACAAACCTGTTTACAGTGGATACTGCCTGGAATAACTCACAATATGTTGGACATGGTTCAACTGGTGCGTCCTCCTCTGCATCATCATCCCCTCCCTCTTCTTGTGCTTTGTGTGCCGCTAACACTGCCTGACAGATTTCTTCATCTGTCGTCACATCCATTGTCCAGGATTCTTCGGGTGGGTTCAGGAGGGTCTCAATGTCCATCCTGTTCTTGCTTTGCAACACGCCAGTCTGTTCCAAGTCATCAAGAGCACGCCTGAGCCTGTCCTCAGCCTTTGCGATGGGATCCTGATCAGGGGAAGGGGTGTGAAGGAGTGACAAGATAGGGATGGTAGGTGGGGCTGGCACAGAGTCGGGAGAATCGATATTAGGCAGGATACCGGCCTTATGCCAGCAATTTCTGATAGTTGTTGTATCCACCTCACGCCATGCAATGTCAGCAAGACACATAGCTTGGAGTTGGTCAATGTCGTAGATCTTGGAAGGTGTGATGTCTGCATCGTAGCGGCTGATTGCACGCTCCACATACTCTGAACGGTAATGAGCCTTGAAGCACCGGATAATACCCTGGTCCATGGGCTGGACATGGGCTGTGAGATTTGGTTTGAAATTGATGACGCGGATGTTCTGGAGACCAATGGGAATGATATGACCTGAGAAGTTGTCCTGTAAGAGAACAATCTTGTGGTTCCTTGTTCCCAATTCATGGTCCCATTGACGGAGCCATCCCTGATAGATATCAGCTGTCATCCAGGCTTTTGCGTTGTTCTGGTATTGGAAACCAAGTTGTGCACCAGTTTTGTTTCAGAATGCGCGTGGCTTCTTTGCCTTCCCAATAATGAGGGGGGGCAGTTTCTCCGACCCATCTGCATTTGATGCAAGAAGGTACGTCAACTGAACTTTTGTCCCCTTGACCCCAGATGATTTCTTATTTGAAAGACCACGATCGGGAGGCATCCTGTCCATCAAATCAGCATGACTGGAACTGTGGAGAAGACTCTGAAAATGGCACTTACCCATAGAAGTGACCTGTCTCATCTGCATTGAACAGGTCCTGTGGCTCAACACCATATGTCACAACAAGTCCTTGGATTCATCGTCGCTCTGTTTCAGCTGTTTCCAAGCTCACTGATGCAGCCTCGCCATGACGTTTGTATTCTTTTAACTCCTTCCTGACTTTGTACCGAGCTAGCCAGCCATTGCTTAACTTGAGGCGATCATCCTCTGGAATACCCTTCAGATCCGCAAAATGGGTCCATTTTTGGCGTAGGACCTCGCCAGTGAGAAGGACATTGTCTGACAGTGCACGGGACACCCATATGTCCATCATTTCTGTGATATCTGGATGCTGGGTTTGTCGGGCGCGTTTTGCTGCCTGTGCCTCATTGCGGGACCATTCACCTTGCCACTTGGCTTCCTGCTTTACCCAAGCTGAGACAAGAGGCTGCTTGATTCTGAGGTTTGGATATTTTTTGTTGAAATGCTTGGCTGTTTTGGACTGGTTTTTACCATTGTCACGATACCAGTTCAAAATTTCGATGCACTGTGCAAGTGTCGCATTTTCCTTCTTGGTGAAAACCGGAACTGGGCTGTCCTTCTTCTTAACAGGTCCCTTGTGTGTGTTTTCCGGGCCTTTGGTTGCTCAGTTCCAGCCATAAACTAGGGAAATACCAGACGTATGTTTTCGTTTCTTTCCTGCTGCCTTGCTGATATCACCTGCAGCCTCATGCAACTTCTCCACAAGCCCCCTTTGTCCATCATCCAGCCTTGCAAAGCCTTGTTCATAGTCTGGGGCACTCTCCAAGACCTCCAGGACCCGCTGTTTGTCGATCAAATTGGCATCATGGTCAAGCCAATCCTCGTCTTCTGCTGAAATTGGCTTCCTCTCTGCAAGTCTAGCCTGAAGTTCCTCTGTCTTTGTTTTGACCCGATCGGTGAGGGTTTTCAGCCCTTTTCAGAGGACCTCCAGTGATGTCGACACCATGGATTTTGTGAAAAAAATGTGTAAGATTTATGTATTTTTATTCGTGTGTGGTCTATAATTTACGTTTGAAGATGTCCTAACTGAAAATGTACTAGTGACAGGTATGGGTTTTGGTGCTACAATGGCTATGGGTTACGGAGTATCAGGGGTGTATGGGTTTTTTGCGCGCTTACCCCGCATACCAGGTTGGTGACTAAAAATGTGTATGGAATTTGAGGGGTTATGGGCTATCAGAGGTATGGTTTAAGAGGGGTTCGACTGTATATGGAGATGTGGGCTGTCTAAGAGGCCGCGCCGATTGCCGATCGTGAGGCGAGGCGAGAAATAAATACGGGCCGAAAATCCCGATCCGGCCAATTGCACTTCGTAGCGGTGCGAACGGTCCAGGGCAAGGACAAGCATGGCAGCCACAGAGGCCAACGGACAGGTACGGACTCGGGCGGCTACTTATCAATCCATCTGTTCAACGCTCATCAATCACTTCCCACATTCACCACAAGCTATCATGTCCAGTCCTCCCTCCCAATCCACCTCGCGCTCTAACCTCGATTCAATTTTCAACTCCGCTCTCCAAACATACAAGAAGAAAACTGGTAAAGACATCGCGTCACACCCTCTAGCTACCGAGCTTCAATCATGCGATTCCCCCAACGCGATACTCGTTGTCCTTCGAAGACAAGTACCTTCTCTCGATCGATCAAAGGATAGCGACGAAAGGATTGCAAAATGCCTCGTTCCAATCATCAATGTCGTGTACACATTTTCCGCCACTCTTGGCGAGGGTGTTGGTCTGGTGATTATCACCATTCTATCCTTGCGGAGATTCTGTACTCTAACAGCGGCCTCTAAGGTGTTCTCACCAGCAAAAATCATTTTTTCTGGCATCGGCGTTCTACTTTTGGTAGGCCACTTTCATATCACCTTGTGGCCCACATTGACCTGTACATTCATTAGGCGGCTAAAGATGTCACCGCAAGCCAAGACACTCTCCTTGATCTGTTCAATCGGATCGAATACTTCTTCTGTCGTCTCGAGATTTACACCAGCGTGCCACCTACGGCTGCCATGACGGACATAGGCGTGGACATTATGGTGGAGGTACTAGCCATCATCGGGATGATGACAAAAGAAGTTAAACGTGGTCGCACAAGTGAGTAGATCGCACGCTGGTTTGGCGTTGTTGACCAGAATTCTGTTTAGAAAAGTTTTTCAAGAAATTGGTTGGGAACACGGACATCGAAGACAATCTTCGTCGGTTGGACAGATTGACGCAAGAAGAGGCGAGGATGGCATCTGCAGAACTGCTGAAGATGGCCCACAGTGTCGAGGCGAAAGTCGTGGGTGTCGACAAGAGGGTACAAGGCGTTGGGGACGATGTGGGAAAGAAGGTTGAGGATGTTGACAACAGGGTTCAAGGCATCGATGGCAAATTGGATGATACCAACCGTCCGTCAACTAGGCCCTCTTGTTTTTGTTTTATTCAGAACGCTCAGACCTGTTCACAGGGAACCTGCTTCGTGACAATCTCCTACGATGGCTTTCACCTTCAGATCCATCCACGAATCATAATATTGCAACAAAAACTCATCACGATGGCACATCTCAATGGTTCTTCCAAGGTCGTATCTTTACCGAATGGAAGTCCGGAGGTTCTTTCCTGTGGGTTCACGGAAAACGTGTGTTCCTCTTCGTCCCAACTCCGTTACGTCAATCCTAATCATATCGATTCCGTAGCTGGGTCAGGGAAGAGTGTGCTCTGGTTCGTCCTTCCTCGACTTGTTCCACCTTATCAGACTCACATGGTGGACCCAGCTCCTCGGTCATACAGGATATCAGGACTTTGCACGACGCTGGGAGGGCCTCGATGGCCTACTTTTATTTCGACTTTAGGGACGTCGACAAACAGAAACTTCAGAACGTGCTTCCTTCCCTCCTCATCCAACTATCCGCTCAGTCCGAACCCTGTTGCGACATCCTCTCCCGGCTCTATTCTACGCACGATCGTGGAGTTCAGAAGCCCAACGATCGTGCTATGATAGGGTGTCTCAAAGAAATGCTCACCAACGATGCCCAATTCCCTACTTACATCATCATGGACGCAATCGACGAGTGTCCGCTCACATCAAGTGTTCCATCCCCACGAGAAGAGGTGGTCGATTTCGTCGATGAACTTGTCAGCCTTCAGCTTCCAAATGTCCACATATGTGTCACCAGCCGCCCCGAGCTCGACATCCGGGAAATCCTCGAACCTTTGACCCCTCACCCTGTATCCCTTCATGACCAAAGTGGGCAAATGCAAGACATCGCGGACTACGTCAGCTCATTTGTCCACTCAGACCGAAGGATGCGAAGGTGGCGGGATGAGGACAAGGACTTAGTGATCAAGACATTACCAGAAAAGGCGGATGGGATGTAAGTTATTGTCATCTGGTTATGAACGATTCTTATCGGAGGGCACAGGTTTCGCTGGG
>Ga0307510_10002454_pt1 | contig 21065 bp, 18 predicted proteins | sample 12_EM_MG_FD_207224 | JGI IMG/M metagenome (GOLD analysis project Ga0307510, IMG submission 207224) | Populus trichocarpa ectomycorrhiza microbial communities from riparian zone in the Pacific Northwest, United States - 12_EM | ecosystem: Host-associated > Plants > Roots > Unclassified | place... | reverse complement strand
TGTCGTCGGACGGTTTCGGTGCTGGGCATGGTCTTCGGGCGTCCCGGGTGGCGGCCTGCTATCGTGCGCCGTCACCATAGGCAATCGGCGCACACAGGGCAACGGGCGGTGTCTGCGCGCCCAGGCTAAGGTTCACGCAAAGGATTCAAGATGGATGCACTTTCGCCGGCCCCGGCCGCCGACTGGATCGACAACGCGGCCGCTTTGGGCGCGTGGCTGGAGCATATTCCCGCCGATGCCGCCGTGGGCATGGACACCGAGTTCATGCGCCGCGACACGTTTTATCCCCAGCTGGCGCTGCTGCAACTGTCATACGGGGGTCGCCACGCCCTGGTAGATCCCCTGGCTTTCGATGCCGGCACCCTGCTTGACGATACCTTCGGCCAGCGCGCGGTCACCAGCATCATGCACAGCGCCAGCGAAGACCTCGAAGCATTGGCACCGTTGTTGCCGCGCGGCCCGCACACGCTTTTCGACACCCAGATCGCAGCGGCCTATGCCGGCATGGGCGCGGGCCTGTCCTATCGCGCACTGGTGGCCGCGGTGATCGGTGACGACCTGGACAAAGGCGAGACCCGCTCGGACTGGATGCAACGGCCGCTCACGCCCAGCCAGCTGGCCTACGCCACGCTGGACGTGGTGCACCTGCATCGCATCCATGCCGAACTGGTTTCGCGCCTGCAAGCTCGCGGCCACTTCAGCTGGTTCGAAGAAGACTGCCGCCGCCTGCTCGCGCGCGCCGCCAGTGCCGGCGACGACCAGCCCCAGCGTGGGGTGCGTGCCGCTGCCGAATGGCCCAATGAACGCCAGGCCCTGCTCCGCCGCATCCTGCGCTGGCGCGACACTACCGCGCGCAAGCTCGACCGCCCGCGTCCATGGTTGCTCGATGAAACCCTGGCACTGAGCCTTGCCAACAACCTGCCGCACAGCCAGGCCGACCTCGATACCCGCGGCCGTGGCCAGCGCGCGTTGCGTTCGGCACAGCGGCAGGAACTGTTCGAGCTGTTGCACCAGCCGGTGACACAAGGGGAAGTGGCAGCGACACTGCCCATCCCGGGACATCCTTCGGGCGAGGCGAAGAAAGCGATCACCGCCATGAAGACCGTGGTGGACGCCATTTCCCTTGAACTGGACCTGCCGCAGGGACTGGTTTGCGCACGACGCAACCTGGATGAATACGTGGTATCGGGCCACTGGCCCGAAGGCCTTGCCGGATGGCGGCGCGAGGCGCTGGAACCGAAACTGGCGCCGCTGCTGCCGTAAAGCCCCAGGGGCCTCCCCTTCCATCGTCGCCCCGCCCGCTGGTAACATGCGGCGCTCAAGTGGGGCGGTAGCTCAGCTGGGAGAGCGTCGCGTTCGCAATGCGAAGGTCGGGAGTTCGATCCTCCTCCGCTCCACCATATTCAAGGCCCGGGTCAATCCCGGGCTTTTTTTTGCCCGCTGGACGGCGGGGCAAAGCGCGTTTCGGGGAACATGATGTTCTTGAAGATCGGCACGACCCATGTACCGGCTACCGACCTTGGGTATTTGCTGGCGAAGAATCCCGCGCGGCACCAGTCGTTCGACCTGGCTTTCGGCAAGGCCCATGTGTTCTACCCGGAAGCCTCGCCGGAGCGTTGTTCGGTCGCCCTCCTGGTTGACGTCGATCCGGTGGGCCTAGTGCGGGGTCGTGGCGACGGCGACGGCCCGCTGACGCAGTACGTCAACGACCGGCCCTACGCTGCGTCCTCCTTCCTTGCCGTGGCCCTCGCGCAGGTATTTTCCAGCGCGCTGGCCGGCAGCAGCCGTGATCGTCCGGAACTTGCGCAAACGCCCATTCCGCTTGATGCGACGATCCCCGTGCTTAGGTCACGTGCCGGCCTGGACAAACTGCGCGCCTGCTTCGAGCCGCTCGGTTACGAGGTCCAGGCCACGGCGCTTCCCCTGGATGAAACGTTTGCCGAATGGGGAAGCAGCCACTACTTCAGCTTGCACTTGAAGGCCACCCTCCGCTTGTCGGAGCTGTTATCGCATCTTTATGTGCTGATCCCGGCGCTCGATGGCGACAAGCACTACTTCGTCGGCAGCGACGAGGTCGACAAGCTGCTCGACAAGGCAGGTGCATGGTTGCCTTTGCATCCCGAGCGCGACTGGATCATGACTGCCTACCTCAAGCGCCGGCGCTCGCTCGTGCGCGAGGCGCTGGGCAAGCTCCTGGCCGAATCCGAGGACGAAGTGCAGGCCGAAGCTGAAAACCGCGACGCCGGCGAGCAAGGGCTCGAGCGCAGCATCAGCCTCAATGAGCAGCGCATGGAAGCGGTGGTGGGCGTGCTGTCGCGGTCGGGCGCAAGCTCGGTGCTGGACCTTGGTTGCGGAGAAGGCAACCTGCTTGGCCGGCTGCTCGACGATCGCAGGTTCCAGCGCCTGCTGGGCATGGATGTTTCCTGCGTGGCGCTGGAGCGGGCCGCCGAACGGCTGCACCTGGAGAGGCTGCCGCCGATGAAGCGTGCCCGCATCGAATTGGTGCAGGGCAGCCTGACCTATCGCGATACACGCCTGTCGGGGTTCGATGCAGCCTGTGCGATCGAGGTGATCGAACATATCGACGCCTCTCGCCTGGCTGCGTTCGAGCGCACCGTGTTCGAGTACGCGCAACCGGGGTTGGTGGTCGTCACCACGCCCAACGTCGAATACAACGTCCGCTTCGAGCGCCTGGAGCACGGGGCCTTCCGCCACCGCGACCATCGCTTCGAATGGACGCGCGATCAGTTCAAGGCGTGGGCAGACATGATTTGCGAACGCTACGGCTACAAGGTCGAGTTCGACACCATCGGGCCGGTGGATCCGGATGTCGGCGCTCCCACACAGATGGCGGTATTCAGTCGATGAGCGTGATCAAGATTCCCCGCCTGTCGTTCGTGGCACTGATCGGCCCTTCAGGTGCTGGCAAATCCACGTTCGCAAGGCAGCACTTTCTTCCGACCGAAGTGATCTCGTCGGACTTTTGCCGCGGCCTTGTCGGCGACGACGAGAACGACCAGTCGGTGACGAAAGACGCCTTCGAGGTGCTGTATTTCATCGCCGCCAAGCGCCTGGCCGCGGGCCGCTTCACCGTGGTCGACGCCACCAACGTGCGCGCGGAGGATCGCAAGCGGCTGGTAGCGCTGGCCAGGGAGTATCACGTGCTTCCGGCGGCCATCGTGTTCGACCTGCCCGAGCGCGTGTACCACGAGCGCAACGCCACCCGTGACGACCGTAATTTCGGCCCGCACGTGATCCGCTCCCAGGTGCAGAGCCTGCACAAATCCATGCGGGGCCTGGAGCGCGAGGGCTTCCGCAATGTCAACGTACTCAGGACCCTCGAGGACGTCGCCGGCGCGACCATTGAACGCCAGCGCCTGTGGAACGATCGCCGTGAGGATCGCGGTCCATTTGACATCGTCGGCGACATCCACGGCTGCCTGGATGAGGCCGTGGTCCTGCTCACGCAGCTGGGATATACGGTCGCCGGCACCCGCGATGCCCCAAAGGTCACCGCTCCGGAAGGCCGCCGCGCGATCTTCGTGGGCGACCTCGTCGACCGTGGCCCCGATTCACCGGGCGTGTTGCGCCTGGTGATGCACATGGTCGAGAACGGCACCGCGCTGTGCGTTCCAGGCAACCACGACGTGAAGCTGATGAAGAAGCTTCGCGGCAAGGACGTGCGCGTCAGCCACGGGCTCGCCGAAACGCTGGCGCAGCTCGAACACGAACCACCGGAGTTCCTGCGCCAGGCGGCCGACTTCATCTACTCGCTCGTCAGCCACTACGTGCTCGACGAAGGCAAGTTGGTGGTCGCCCATGCCGGCCTGAAGGAGAGCCTCCAGGGCCGTGCTTCCGGCGCCGTCCGCGATTTCGCCCTGTATGGGGAGACCACGGGCGAAACAGACGACTACGGGCTTCCCGTGCGATACGACTGGGCCAGCGAGTACCGCGGCCAGGCGATGGTCGTCTACGGACATACCCCGGTGCCGGAGCCCGAGTGGGTCAACCGCACGATCTGCCTGGATACCGGCTGTGTGTTCGGCGGCAAGCTCACGGCGCTGCGCTACCCGGAACGCGAGCTGGTCAGCGTGCCGGCTGCACGCATGTACTACGAACCGGTGCGGTCGCTCGCCGCCGAAGGCAGCACGTCACTGCCCGATCGCGACGGCATCGTGCTGGACATCGACGATGTCATGGGCAAGCGCGTGATCAAGCCACGGCTGGGCCGAACCATCACCATCCGCGAGGAGAACGCGCGGGCCGCGCTGGAGATCATGAGCCGCTTCGCGGTCGATCCGCGCTGGCTGGTCTACCTGCCGCCGACCATGTCGCCACCAGCCACGGCTGCCGAGGGTGAGCTCCTGGAGCGTCCGGCCGAAGCCTTCGACTATTTCCGCAAGGAAGGCGTCACGCGATTGGTGTGCGAAGAAAAGCACATGGGCTCGCGGGCCGTGGTCGTGCTGTGCCGGTCCGAAGAAGTCGCCGCAACCCGTTTCGGCATATGCGGCGAGGGCCGCGGGGTGATCTACACGCGAACAGGCCGGCGCTTCTTCGAAAGCGGCGACATCGAAGCCACGTTACTGGACCGTATCGATCAGGCCATGCTGGCAACCGGCCTGTGGGATGAACTGGCCACCGACTGGATCGCTCTGGATACCGAGCTCCTGCCGTGGTCGGCCAAGGCAGGCGATCTCCTGCGCAAGCAATATGCGCCGACCGGCGCGGCGGGCATCGCCGCGCTACGGGCAGGCATCGACTGGGTCCAGCAAGGACAGGCAGCGGGGATCGAGCTGGGAGCACTTGCCGATCGCCTGGGCGTTCGCCAGTCGGCGATGGGTGCCTACATCGACGAGTACCGCCGCTATTGCTGGAGCGTAGCCGGCGCCGACGATCTTCGCCTGGCGCCGTTCCACGTGCTTGCCCACGAAGGCGCCGCTACCCTGCAACGTGATCACGCCTGGCACCTGGCCCTGATCGACCGCCTCTGCGCCGCGGCCCCTGGCGTGTTCCGCGCAACCGGGCGCCGCTACGTCGATCTGGATGACCCTGCAAGTGAGCAGGAGGCCAGCCAGTGGTGGCATGACATTACCTCAGGCACCAGCGAAGGCATGGTGGTCAAGCCCGTCGACGGCGTCGTGATCGGCCGCAAGGGGCTGATCCAGCCGGCCGTCAAATGCCGGGGCCGCGAGTACCTGCGCATCATCTACGGCCCCACCTATACCGAGCCCGACAACCTGTCGCGTTTGCGCCAGCGTGGCCTTGCGCCCAAGCGCGCGCTCGCCCTGCGCGAGTTCGCACTCGGTCACGAAGCCCTGCACCGCTTCGTGGAGGGCGAGCCGCTCTATCGCGTGCACGAATGCGTGTTCGGCGTGCTGGCAATGGAAAGCGAGCCGGTGGATCCCAGGCTTTAATGTCCACGGAAACCCGGCAAGTCACTTGATCCGCGTCAGGTCGGCCTTGAACGCAGTCGCCCAGGTCTGGCCGCCATCGCGCGAGTAGGAAATCTCAAAGTGATGGGCGTTGGCCTTGATCTCCGACCAGACGCCGCGTACCAGGACCGTGCGGTCCTTGTAGACGGTCGTGCCGAAGAGCTCGCCCCGGCCGTCCTTGAAAGCGCCGATGGTCGGGGCCTCGACCTTGCCTGAGTCGCTGTCGATGTAGGTCTGGCTCCATTGCCCGGCCTTGGCGTCGTAGACGAAAAGCGTCGCGCCCTCCCAATGTCCTTTGGGCCCGTCGGCTTCGATCTCCTCGAGCCATGCCTTGCCGTTCCAGACCGGCCGCGCCGTCTTGGTACCGTCCATCACCACTGTGTGGGTACCGCCATCGAACGGGTCGAGCACCTTCGTGGCATGGGTATGCCAGGTGCCGCTGGCGAAGTCGAAATCGTGCGAGCCGTCACGGGGCGATTCCGCCCTCGCGTTGAAAGGCAGGCAAGCAATGACACCGGCAACCATGACACCACGCAGCAACAGTTTCCACATCACCTGCCCCTCCTCAATGATCAAGCTCATGGGAGCACTTTAGGGAAAGCCCGTGGCGGCACAAAAGAGCCAATCGGGGAAATTCCCGGTGGTCCACTTCGGCCCGCATGTTTTCCAGGGAAGTGGTGCCTATGTTCGCGGGCATCGCTGAAATAACGTGATCCGCCTCCGGTTTATCAACCCTCGGATGATCGGTGAGTTCAAGGATGGACGCGGGGATTTCTACGGCAACGACATCCTCGGCGGACGAAGCATCCTGGTGCGCAACAGCTTCTCCGACATCATCCCGAACTCGTCCCGATTCGAGCAAGCGTTCTCCGACGATGGCGGCAAGAGCTGGGAGACGAATTGGGTGATGACGTTCAATCGTTAGCGCGATTCAACGCTCAGCGCGGCCAATTGGGTCTCACCGACTATCACGCTCCTTGCGGTTCATCGCAGCAAGTGCTCGCTTCCGCCAGGCCAATTCTTCGGCCTCGACCTCTTCGGCGGATACAACATCGCTGGAATCCGCAGCGATAAGGCCAGCAAGCACCTGCGCCCTGAACCAGACATCGTAGTCGACTGAGTTTTCTTCGACCCTAATGGTAGAGGCTGTGTTGGTCATGGAGTACATCATGCGTGTGCTACGCGAAAAGTATACCGATGGTGTTCGATCTGACTCCTGCAAAACGACCACCCAATATGACCAAGCTGGGAATCACGGTTTGAGGTTTGTCCGATAGGATGTCGGAAGAAACTTTGCGACCCTTACTATATGGAGTTGGAGCGGCATATCCGGGATCATTTGCTTGCCGCCGGGACAGGTCCTGGCGGTCGGGTGTAGAAACCCGTTCTCAAAGTCTCGGGTGCCGCAGGCTCCATCTCCTGCGGTACCCGTGATTTCCCGTCCTTCTATGGCGGGCGGCCAGGCGGGCTTCGGCCCGGCCGGATTGGACTAGAGACGGTTTTCTACCCTGGCTCGCCCGCCACTCTGCGTGCAAACAGAATGGCGAAATGCTCCTGCATGAGTCAGCGCAGGACGAATGAACCATCGGATCGTGTGAGAAGTGATCCGCGGCTGGCTAACCGGTCATGAACACCATGACGTGACCGGGGCCGACAGGCAGCGCATGCCTGGGTGGTTCATTCGTCCGGTCCGTTGCAGCGGCAACGGCCAACCATGCGGGGTCAGAGTAATTACTCTGACCCCTAACCTACGACGGCCGTCTTTGCGTACTTCAGCGCTTCGGCCAACGCCTTGCCAACTCCACGGATTTGTTCCGGCTCCGTAGCGCCAAATCCAAACACGAAACCATGGCGGTCCACGGCTCCATGGTAGTAGCGGTTGAGCGTGTGCAACCTGACCTGCCGTTGCTGGAGAAACTCGGCAACCGCCTCGGCATCGATATCATCCGGAATAGTCACCGACAGATGCATGCCGTAGGAAGACGGCAGCGGCGTGAGCGTCGGCACCAGTGCATCCATCACTTCAAGCAATGCCTCGCGCCGCTCGCGATAACGCTGGCGCATGCGCCGAACGTGCGCGGCGAGGTGCCCTTCGTCGATGAAGCGGGCAACACCCACCTGGATGGGCGTGGGGCAATGCCAGTCCATGCAGTTCTTCGCCGCTACCAGGGTGGGCATGGCCCACGCGGGTGCCACCAGATAACCCAGGCGCAGCGAGGGCAGCATGCATTTGGAGAACGTGCCGACGTAGAACACGGCATCGGCGTGTTCGGGCGTGCGCAAGACCTCCAGCGGACTTCCCTCGTGGCGGAATTCACCGTCGTAGTCGTCTTCGACGATCACAGCACCGTGTTGCCTTGCGAAGTCCAGCAGCGCCTGGCGCCGCCGCGGCGACATCGATACGCCGAGCGGAAACTGATGCGACGGGCAAAGGCAGATCACGCCGGCATTCACGGGCAATCGATCGACCATCAGCCCTTCGTCGTCGACAGGCACGGGCACCAGGGTGGCGCCTGCCGCGGCAAAGGCCACGCGCATGGGCGGGTAGCCTGGGTCTTCCACGGCAACGACGGTCTGGCCTGGAGTGACCAGCACGCGCGCGAGCAGGTCGAAGGCCTGTTGCGCGCCGGAGGTCACCAGGATGTCGTCGGCGCCGCACACCACGGCACGCATCAAGGCGATGTGGCGCGTGATGGCCTGGCGAAGGTGGAAGTTGCCCTGGTTGCCTTGCGGGCTCTTGAAGCTCGCCGGGCGTTTCTCCAGGCCGCGCAGCTGCCCGGACATCACTCGCCGGAAGATGTCGAAGGGAAACAGCCGCGGGTCGATCAGTGCCGGCCGGAAATCCAGGCTCGGGGTGGCCGCCGCCACGGTATCGGGCGTGTCGCGCCAGAATCCCATGGCGGAGGTCACGTCCTTGCGCAGCCAGAACGGATTGAGCGCGGGATGGGACGTAGCCGGAACGAAAGCCGCGCTCTTGCCCTTCGACGTGGGTAGCGTATCGGCCACATAGGTGCCCGAGCCTTGCTGGCTCACCAGCAGCCCTTCGTTCAACAGCCGGTGATAGGCCTGCACCGCGGTGTTCCGCGAGACGGCGAAAAAAGTGGCGGAAGCACGCGTGGCTGGAAGCTGGGTGCCCGGACGCAGGCGTCCATCGACGATCGCGGCCTTGAGCTCTTCATACAACGTGCGGCCTGATGCCCGCGTCCCGCGCCCGGCGATGTCCAGCTTGATCTCGAACAGGGCATCCATGGCGATATCGTAGCCGGGGTCAGAGTAATTACTCTGACCCCCAACCACTCGCAAGTTCCTGCCCCGCGCCATCGGTGCGCGGCACGCTCCTTCCCATGAGCTTGGCGGCCGCCATCCATCAGGGCGGCGCTCGTTAGGTATTTTCGGCAAAGATGCCCTTGTTGTTGCGGACGTGAGACTTTTGACCCATGTTTTAATTGCAGTCGTGGCATTCTTGTCGAGTATCCGGGACCACAACCACCAGGCTAGGGGCAATGGACGTGAAGGGAAGCACGGAGGGCGAAGTGGTCAGGACGGCACCCTGGGTGTGGGGCCAGCACGTTGCGATCGCCGCTGCCTACGGGGTGATCTACCAAGTCGCCCTGTATGTTTCGTTCCCACAGTTCCTGCTTACTACCGGCCTGCGCCTGGCCTGCCTGCTGCTGCTGCCGATGCGCTACTGGCCCGCGATTGCCATCGGCGAAGGCTTGCCACTTGCCGAGAACGCCGTTCTTTGCGCCGACCGGTTCGGCATTCCCTGGGCGATCCTGGCCTCGTTCCCGACGGTGGCGTTGTGGATGCCGCTGTTGAAGCCCATACGCAAGCGTTGGCCCTTGTTTGACCCCGATGGTCGCCTGAGGATGCCGATGATCCTGGTGGCGACGCTGGGCGCCTCCATGATCACGGCCGCGATCACCACTCTCACCTTGCAGGCCGCGCTACTGCATTCGCCCGGCAAGTGGCCGGAGCTCTCCCCGGTGGATTTCTTCTTCGCCTATGTGCTCGGCGCCTACCTCGGAGCACTCACTCTCACACCCGTCATCCTGGCGCTCCATGAACGCGTACGTGCGCTTGGCGACGCTCCCTTGAGCCTCTCGGTGATCTGGCGCAGCGCCCTGTTCCGCGATGTCTTCTGGTGGGTATTTCCGGCTCTCACCTGCATGGCCTGGCTTGCCGCCACTACCCATGACGATACCCTCCGCCAGTTGGCCCGCCTTGCCCTGCTCTGGCCGGTCCTGGGCCTGGCCTGGCGCCACGGGTGGCACGGGACTGCGGTGGGCGGCATGGGGGCGAGCCTGGCCCTGGCTTTCACCGCCAAGGGCCTGCTTGACCCGGCAACGATCCAGGTTCAAGTGATCCTGGCGCTCGCGCTCTCCGGCACCTTGCTGGTGGGCGCACGAAAACAAACGCTTCGGGCCGAAGCCCGGCCCGAGCGTTCCTGACCTCCTTTAGATTTTATTGAACCCGGATCGAGCACTGCGCGGGGTTATCGCAGTCGCCGGGGGCAAGCATCATGCGTGCGGAGCCATCGGGCTGCGGGGCCACGATCACTGTCACAGCAGCGTCCTGGTAAACCTGCTGCGTAGCCGTCGGCGCGGTATTGTCGGTCACGGTGACCCAACGCGATGCATCCACACCGACGGGCAGATCCAGGACGGTATTAGCGTCGGTATAGGCAATGGCGCCACGGACGGTGCCGGCGGCATCGTTGACCTGGACGTAGCGCACACCCTGCTTTTCGAAGATGTAAACGTGATAACCCGGGCTCACGCTGACGTCGGAAGCATTGGGCCAGGACTGGCCCAATCCCGTCGCAGGTGACTCGGCGGCGGCAGCCGAAGCCGATGCCAGCAAGAGGGTGGAAACGAGGGCACGACGGTAAATGGAACGCATGGCAACACTCCAGAGCTTAGGTTGGATTGGGAACTGCAAACGTAGCCTAGCGCTCCTGAGTGGGAACCTGTGTCACCCGGCGGCAGCCCATCGCGCCGGGTGTACCATGCGCGATGTCGAAATGTGGCCGGCCCGTTCGACGCATGCGTATTCCCCCACCATGGATGCCCGATGACCGACCATCCCCTTGCCGACCGCCGCTGGCTGGCCCTGATCCTGCTTTGCCTGGGCGAACTGATGATCGTGCTGGATACGACCATCGTGAATGTCGCCCTGCCCTCCATCAAGGCCAGCCTCGGCTTCGATGAAACGGCGCTGGCCTGGGTGATCAACGCCTACATGCTCACCTACGGTGGATTCCTGCTGCTGGGAGGACGCCTGGGGGATCTTTACGGCCATCGGAAGCTGTTCCTGCTGGGCATCGGTCTCTTCGTGCTGGCGTCGCTCGCCTGCGGCGTATCAACCACGCGAACCGTGCTGGTGGTGTCGCGCGCCGTGCAGGGCATCGGAGGCGCGGTCGTGACCGCCGTGGCACTGTCGCTGATCATGGATCTCTTCCCCGCCCCCGCCGACCGCGCCAAGGCGATGGGCGCCTATGGCTTCGTCTGTGCCGGCGGTGGCAGCATCGGCGCCATGCTCGGTGGCGTGCTGACCAGCGCGCTGAGCTGGCACTGGGTGTTCCTGGTGAACCTGCCGATCGGCCTCTTGGTGATCGCCTGGTCGTGGCGGCTGCTGCCGATGGTGCATACGCCGCCGGCCACGCGGCACCTGGACCTGGTTGGCGCGATATCGATTACCGCCGCGTTGATGCTGGCGGTATATGCCGTGGTCGGTGGCCGCGAGATGGGTTGGCTCTCGGCACACACGCTTGGCTTCGGCGGCGTGGCGGTGCTGCTGTTCATGGCCTTCCTGATGAACGAATCGCGCGTACGGGCCCCGCTGGTGCCGTTGGGCCTGTTCCGCCTGCGCAATCTATCCACTTCATCCGTGGTGGGTGTGCTCTGGTGCGCCTCCATGTTCGCCTGGTTCTTCCTGTCCGCGCTTTACCTGCAGCTGGTGCTTGGCTACGACCCGATGAAGGTGGGCATGGCCTTCCTGCCGGCCAATATCCTGATGGCGGTGTTCTCCCTGGGCCTGTCGGCAAAGCTGGTGATGCGCTATGGCGTGCGCAAACCATTGGTGGCCGGGCTTGTCCTGGCAACGGTGGGACTGCTGTGGTTTGCCCGTGTTCCCATCGAAGGGAATTTCCTCATCGATATCCTGCCGCCCATGCTCCTCCTGGGCCTGGGCGCCGGCATCGCCTTCAACCCAGTGTTGATGGCCGCCATGAGCGAGGTAGGCCCCAGTGACTCGGGCCTGGCTTCAGGCGTGGTGAACACTGCCTTCATGCTTGGCGGCGCGCTGGGCCTGGCCGTGCTGGCAAGCGTGGCCGCGGTGGCCAGCGACCATGCCGGCACGGACTCACCGCTGCTGGCCCTGACCACGGGTTACCGGCTGGCCTTCCTGATCGGCGCGGCCTTCGCGGCCCTGGCCGCGGTGATCGGCGCCTTGTGGCTGCGCGAAGCCGCCCCCAGTACTGGTGCCGCACCCGCGGTGCACTGATGCACTCCAAACAAGGTGAACGCATGCACGCTGAAGCAGCCCACGCCGGGCCAGTCGTCTCGATCAAGGGTATCGGCAAGACGTACAAGAGCGGCCACACGGCGCTGAAGAACGTCAACCTGGATATTCGCCGGGGCGAGATTTTCGCCCTGCTCGGCCCCAACGGCGCGGGCAAGACCACCCTGATCGGCATCATCTGCGGCATCGTCCGGCCTACCAGCGGCAGCGTCACCGCCGACGGTTTCGACGTCTTGACCGATTTCCGCCGGGCACGCGAGGCCATCGGCCTGGTGCCGCAGGAACTGTCCACCGATGCCTTCGAAACGGTGTGGTCGTCGGTGAGCTTCAGCCGCGGGCTGTTCGGCAAGCCGCGCAACGACGCGCACATCGAGAAAGTCCTGCGCGGGTTGTCGCTGTGGGACAAGAAGGACGCCAAGATCATGACGCTCTCCGGCGGCATGAAGCGGCGTGTGCTGATCGCCAAGGCGCTGGCGCACGAGCCGCGCATCCTGTTCCTGGACGAACCCACCGCGGGCGTGGACGTGGAACTGCGCCACGATATGTGGGAGATGGTCCGCGCACTGCGCGAAACGGGTGTCACCGTAATTCTCACCACCCATTATATCGAGGAGGCCGAGGACATGGCCGACCGCATCGGCGTGATCAACAAGGGCGAGTTGATCCTGGTGGAAGACAAGGCCACCTTGATGCGCAAGCTGGGCAAGAAGCAACTCACGCTCACCTTGCAGGCATCGCTCGAATCCATTCCCGACACGCTGGCCGACCTGCCGCTCACATTGGCCGACGACCACCAGTCGCTCACCTATACGTTCGACACCCAGGCCGAGGAAACCGGCATCGCCGCCCTGCTCCGCCGCCTCAATGAACAGGGCATCGACTTCAAGGACCTCAAATCCGAGGAGAGCTCGCTTGAGGACATCTTCGTGAGCCTGGTGCATGGGAGCCGCGCATGAACGTCCACGCGATCGCCGCCATCTACCGTTTCGAGATGGCCCGCACCTTCCGTACGATCACCCAGAGCATCGCTTCGCCGGTGCTGTCCACGTCGCTGTATTTCATTGTGTTCGGCACGGCGATTGGATCGCGCATGGGGCAGATCGGCGGGGTGAGCTATGGCGCTTTCATCATCCCCGGCCTGATCATGCTTTCGCTGTTGAACGAAAGCATTTCCAATGCCTCGTTCGGCATCTACCTGCCCAAGTGGTCGGGCACGATCTACGAGCTGCTATCGGCGCCGGTCTCGGCCATCGAGGCCATCCTCGGCTATGTGGGTGCGGCGGCGACCAAGTCGGTGCTGCTGGGCGTGCTTATCCTCATCACCGCGCGGTTCTTCGTGCCGTACCACATCGAACATCCATTCGTGATGGCCGGCTTCCTGGTACTCACCGCGGCCACCTTCAGCCTGTTCGGCTTCATCATCGGCCTGTGGGCCGACGACTTCCAGAAGCTGCAGGTGATCCCGCTGATGGTGGTCACGCCGCTCACTTTCCTGGGCGGCGCGTTCTATTCCATCAGCATGCTCTCGCCGCTGTGGCAGAAGATCGCCCTGTTCAACCCCGTGGTGTATTTGATCAGCGGCTTTCGATGGAGCTTCTACGGGGTATCGGATGTGAGCGTTGGCATCAGCCTGGCGGCGACCTTTGGCTTCCTGCTGGTGTGCGTGGCGGTGGTGTGGTGGATCTTCCGCACGGGGTGGAAGCTGCGTTCGTAGCCTACTGGTAGACCAGGGTCATGGTAACCGTGGCATCGGCCTTGCCCGGCGTGGGGTTGGCCGATACCTGGTAATAATTCGCCCAGAGGCTAATCCGGTAGCTGGCACCGTCGACCTGCGTCAATGCCAGGTTGGGCCGGCGCAACGTGCCGAATGGAAGCGGCGCCTTGTTGGTGTCCTTCACCTGCACGCCGATACCCGTCGCCCCGCCAGACTTCAGCGCGACCACGCCGGCGGAGGGTACTAGCACGGTACTGGTTGGATCGACCCGGTAGTCGATGGTATTGGCAGTGATGCTTGTCGATACGCCCGTGCCGGTCGTGCGATCCCTGCGGAACTTGCCAAAAAACGCTGGACAGTTAAGCAGATTGACTGGCACCTCCACCTCGGGTGTCGTGCTGCCCACGCCCGTCAGCACATCGAGCGTGAAATCACCCAGGTTGACGTTGACATCTGGCGTAGTACAGGTACTGGCAACGATGTTCACCCCACCGGCAAAGCGCCCTTGTTCTATCAGAAGCCTACTGTCCCCGATCGTAAAGTTAAACCAGGGTATATCCGATGCGCTAATCCGACCCGCGCCAATTGGGCCCGTCTTGATAAAAGACACATCGAACCAGCGATTCACAAGGACGACATTAGCCCCGGTTGGCGACGATTCAAAATCATCTGTGGTGGGCAGCGGCCTATTTGCGTACCAAACCACCACACCTACGCCAGCCACGTTAGTTTCATATACGTTCGAGCCGAAATTCAGATCGACGTACGAAGACTTCGGGTGCGGTAGGACGGCGAACTCTCGCTTATAGGTAGCGGTGCCAAAGTCGCATCTCGAGGAGTACTTATCCGGAGAGCCGTTAAAGGTGGCTTGATAGATCACCGAACCGAGCGGAAGATCGCGTCCGGGCGTGATCGAACCGTTCAATGTGGCAGTGGCAACCAAGGGAGGATTACTCGGGTCAGGGTAACAATTCACCGCATACGCGGCATTGCTGGCAAATCCCAATGCAAGCAAAAACGCGATCTTAAAGTAGCCACTCGCCTTCGCGCCTCGAGTAAGAATGGACATTACAAATACTCCACGGTGACGGCCGCCACGGCGACCACGGAGCCAGCAACCACCGGCTCGCCGAGAATCCGCCAGTAGCCGGCCCTGAGCTTAAGCTCCGCAGCGCCACCCGTCACGGCCTGGGCGCGCACGTTGTTAACGCCATTGGCGCCTATCGTGACGCCGTCCGCCGACTGAAACTCCACGGCCACACCAGCGGCGTCACCGGCGTTCTGGAAACGCGGCGGCGCCTTGGGCTCGGAGATGCCGGTAAAGGTAAACCGGGCCTGGGTAATCGATGACGAGCAGTTTTCCAGCGAAAGGGAGAAATCCGTGAACTTGGCCGCCCCGCTCACTGGAAGATCCTTGTAATGGACCGGCGCAAGCAACACCTGGCGGTCGTCGCTGCCCACCGACCAGTCGCATGTCGGCTCCAGGATCGTTCCAGCGAGGTTGAACTGAACGCTTTGCGCCCACGCACCGGTGGAACCAGCCGTGAGGGCAAGCAGAATCGTTCCAGCGATGATGGCGGTTCTCACGGCGATATCCGTCAGTTGTAGGTGATGTTGATCGTGACCGGCGAACTCACGGTGCCGGCGGCGACCGTGGGCGCGGATTGGCTGAAGCGTGCCTGGAAGAGGTAAGTGCCGCCACTGGCAACTGGCGTGAAATCCACGTTCGTACCAGCCGGCACCACGGCCAGCACCGGAGATTTCCGCTGCAGTTCGATACCGATACCCGTGACACCGCGGAACAGTGCCGCGTTGGCGACGTCCGCGGTACCAGTAACCCGCATGTGTACCGAGGTCACCAGGGGATCGCACCCCTGCGAAGTTACCGGTACGTCGACAAACGGCGTGACATAGCTACCGGTAAACAATGTCGAGGCGTAGGTGCCAAGGTCGACATTATTGGCGGTGAAGCGACAGACGCCGGGCGTAATGGTGCCCGTCAGGTTGAAGTTCACTGTCTGCGCCTGGATGGCCGACATGCAAAGCAACAGGCCCAGCGGGATGAGGATGCGTATCCGGTTCATGGATGTTCTCGGTATCAGTTATAGGTAAAAGTCAGCGTTACGGGAACACTCACCGCACCGTAGGAAGTAATGGCCGATACGCGCGAAAAGCGCGCCATCAGATCGTAGCGCGCAAACGTGGACGGCCAATCTATCCTGCTGCCAGGACTCATCCGAACAGGAGAGGCGTCCAGGTTCTGCATTTCCACCGCCAGCCCAGCGATCGTGCTCACCTGCCACAGCCCCGCGTTGTTCGGATGTGGGGCACCGGCGAATGTCGTGTGGATCGTGCTGATGTCGGACGTGCAACTGTTCCGATTGATACGAACGACTTTCCACGGGGTCGTCGGCGTGGCATTGAAGTCAGGCGCCGCGTAGGTACCCAGATCGACGTCCGCGACGCTGAAGACGCAGGTGCCGCGCGCGAACGAGCCGGTGAAGTTAATCGTCAGATCAGCCGCACGGGCTGGCGCGATGGCGATCAAAGCCATGCCCGTAGCGATGGCCATCGTGCGGAGAATGGAATTCATGCCGCGATCCTCATGCGCATGGTGGGTATGCCGGCAAGTCCAGGCGTGCCGTACCATCCTGGATAGCGCTTGATGGCCGCCGTGGGCGCGGAAACCGGCAGGCAGGAGGCATCGTAGCGTTCGGTGGAGGTAGACGGACCCTTCGCCTGCGGTGCAAGCGTGACGTTCACCTGGCATTGCTCGCCCGGAGCCTCGCCCCACTTGACCCGCATCACACCCGATGCCGGGATGTCGCGCACGATCAGCCGGCTGGCCTGGCCTACAACGCCAACACTTTCGCCCTTCACGTTGAAGATATCAGCGCCGAACGGAACAGGCCGCCCATCGGACAGGCGCGTGTCGACGATGGCCGCGCGACCGGTTACGGTCTCGTAGCGAAGGCGCACCACGGATCCCGCCCGGGGAGCCACACGCTGCGTGGTCGCTTTCAGTTCAACGCTACTGGAAGTGCCTTTCGGATCCAGGGTGACCGTGTTGAGTTCGTACGGCTGCAGGTACGGCACCACCGCGAAGCCCTTGCCATTCACTACCGAGCCCTGCCCGCTTTCCACGCGCGCGCCAGCAGCATCCGGTGCATGCACCAGGCCGACTGTCTCGCCCAAGGGCGGCGTGAATGTCCAACCACCGGCATGAACCAGTACGCTGCCTGTGGCGCTGCCACCAAACTGCTGGTAATCGGACCCACGGCTGTAATTGGCGCCGAGGTTGACGCTCGAGCCGATGCGGTTACCGCTCAGGTCAAGCGTATTGTCTCCAGCAGCCCGGCCGAGCGAGCCGTTATAGCTATAGCGATTGTCCTGACCCGCCTGGCCGCTGACCGTGGCGCGCGCGCTACGGTTACCGCTGCCATCGCGCTCGGCCATGGCAATGAGTTGCGGAGCTTGCATGCCACGGCCCAATGGCAGGGAAAAGTTAACCATCAGCCGTGTATCGCGCCGGCCGAGTTCGGAAGTCGTCCCTACGCCCTCGTCACCCGGAATGCGGTCGCGCACGTTACGACCCCGACTACCGGTATCGAGGGTGCGCTGCATGCTTATCGAATAACTAAGGTCGCCCCAGCGGTTGCTGTAGCCGGCATTGAAGTCGACCTGCCGCTGCCCGGCTCCCCAGTATTCGCGCACGGCGCCGCTGAGGTAGAGCTGGCCGCCTTTTTCCCAAAGCCGCTGGTTGATATTGGCGCTCAGGCGGCTGCGTTCACGCGAAAGGAAGCTGCCATCGGAGCCCCGTGCGGCCAGGTCGCGCATGATCACCGAATCGCGGAAGCCGACATAACCCTCGGTGGAATAGCGATAGGCGGCCAGTGCGAAGTCGGTACCCGTGTCAACGAAGTTCTTGTTGTAACCCAGTCGCAGGCTCATGCCTTGCGTTGCCGATTGTCCGGGCGCCTGGTTCCGCGAGTGAGTGGCATCGAGCGAGAACGCACCTATACCGGTGTTGAGAGCCGCACCCACCAGGGTTGCCCGGTATCCATTGGCCACCATACCGCCGGCATAGCCGGTGATCCGGTTGGTCAGGCCCCGCTGATAGGAGCCCTGCAGGAAGAAAGGCTGCGCACTCAGGCCCTGCTCCTGCACCCGCCCGGTGGCCAGGTCCCAGCGATGCTGGCCGGGCCGCAATAGCATGGGTACGGCCGAGAACGGCACGATGAACCGCCGAACGCGCCCATCGGCTTCGTTCACTTCAACGTCCAGGTCGCCGCCGTATCCGGTGGAGTACAGGTCGTCGATGGCGAAGGGGCCCGGCGCCACGCTGGTTTCGCTGACGACATATCCACGCTGGCGAACGACCACGCGCGCGTTGGTCTCGGCAACGCCGCGAACGGTCGGGGCGAAGCCACGCATCGACTGCGGCAACATGCGGTCGTCGGTCGCCATGCGCAGACCACGCATGCGCACGCTGTCGAACATGACACCAGGGGTGAAGGTATCGCCGGCCGTAAGCTGGGCCCGCAACTCGGGAATATCGTGCTGGACGAACGTGGAGCTGGCGCGATAGTGGCGGCCTGACGTACTGGACCAGTTCAGCGCAGCCAGATGACGCACATGCCACGAGCCAAGGTTCAGGGCCGTGTTCATGCCAAGGTAGCCGCTGGTGGCAGCACCGCCACGGCCCTGGTTCCGATAGACGTTCGCGTTGTAACTGCTGGTGAGCGCGTTGATCCCCGCATCCCATTGCGAGGGGTCCACGTAGCCACGGGCAGCCCGCGCGGTATACACCTGCGGAATGGCCACGCTTAACGTTTGCTCTCCGCCATCGAACGTTGCCGTGGCACCTGGGACATAGTCGCCGATCAGGCCGCAGAACGTGTCCGTGGGTAGTGGCTTGGCTGGAGCGTTGTTTTGGTCGGCGGCAACGCTCGCAAGATCGACGCCTAGCTCGCGCAGCAGCTTGGCCGTGTAGCACGGCTGCGCTGAGTCCTGGCCCTCGACGTCACGAAAGACGATGTCCTGGCGCGTCTGCCAGATACGGTTGACAAAAACGTCGCCGCGATAGGTCCCGGCAAGCGTGACGTCGCCGTGCGAAAAGCGCGACAGGTCAACCTTGGGCGCGGTGCCGGTGGGAAAGAAGTCGGCATCGAAGCTGACGTCCTCCGGCGCAGGCGCAGCCGGACTGGGAGCCGCGACCGCGTGGCCGGCCAGTATGGCTAGAACGAGGCCCGGCAAGCATGCCCGACGCAAGCGCAGGTACAACATATGCGAGTGTGTGCGGTGCATGGAACGGACTCCAGGAAAGATCGGGACGACACTTCCCGCCGCTCCGCCAGAAGCGGAACGTCGGGTAAGGCGTGGGAAGCGGGCGCCGGGTGGCGCCCGCGAGCTATGGATTAAGCGACGCGGTCATCGGCGTCACTGCGCCGTAGTCGGTGATGATCGAAAACGCCACCTTGGCGTTGGCCGGTGCGGCCGACAACGAAGGCATGGCAAACGTCGCCGTGCTGCCAGGTGCGACCATGCCGCCATCGTTGCTGGCCACGTCCTTGTCGCCAACCTGCAGACCCACGCGGGTGAAACTCACGTGGTAAGGCGTCGGATTACTGGCTTCAACCACCATGCCCTTGCCATCGGCCGCGCGCTTGAGCTTCCAGGTCAATTTCCCGGGTGCGTCAGTGACATTACCGGCCAAGCCCTGCGGCCGGAAGAACAACTTGATGCGCGTGCGGAAGGCAAACTGCAACATGTTGCCATCACCCGACGGAGCCGCCTTCGGTGGCACCTCGAGCACATTGACCCAGAACAGGGTCTCCTTGTCCGTGGCCAACGCTTCCTGCGTATAGACCACGCGCACGGACTGGCCCTTGTCGGGATCCATGCGGAAAATGGGGGGCGACACCGTAAAAGGTACCTTCGCGGTATCCGGGGTCGACTTCTCGTCGCCGTCATCAAGCCATACCTGCACCATCGCAGGCTTCACGCCTTCGTTGGTCAGCTTGATCGTGACTTCCTTGTCCTGGGCCGGGTATACCACGCGCGTGCCGCCAATGACGACGCTGGCCTGTCCGGCACCGGAAAACATTCCGGCCATCAGGGCAAAGGCTGCGATCGCGTGGCGCATCTTGCTAGTCATACGTCACCTCAAGGATCGTGGGCAGACCGGCGGTCCATGCGGACCGCCGGCACTGCATGCGTGTTGACTTACTTGTAGTTCACCGAGTACACGACGCTGGTGCTGACCAGGCCGGCAGTCGCCGGACCGTTCACGGCCAGGTACTGCGCGCGGTAATTGATGGTGGCAGTGTCGCCGACGAACGTTGCCGTCGATTCATTGGCGGGATCGGCCAGGTTGATCGCCGTATCGGTCGCATCAAGCAACTGGATGTTGGTGTTGGTCGCTTCGCCGGCCAGGGCGTTGGTGAGCGTGCCGGTAATGGCATCCACGCGCGGGCTGCTGGGAAGGAACGTCATCGAAGCGAGCTTCGAGGTGTCGCAGCCCGAGCCCGGGCCGCCGATGATGACGTCGAAGGGCTTCTTGCCAGCGGTAGCGCCGTCCGTAGCGAGGGCGGACGTGTTCACGGCCTGCAGGGCGACGATGAAATCGTACTTGCCGCCGTCGGTGCCGGCACCGCCCGTCACGGGGCAGGTATCGTCGGTGACCAGGCCGGTAAAGGTGATGGTGCCGCCGGCGATGGCCGGGGCGGCATTGGCGTGGCTGGCAAAGCCCAGGCCCATGGCCAGGGCGATCGCTGCCGCAATCTGGATCTGTTTCATAGTAGTAGGAATTCCTGGAACGAGGAGAGGATAAAGGGAGGACACATAGCAGCTCGCTTCCATGCGAACGCCATGGCCGAGTCGTATCGTCCATGGCTACCACTGCCTGCGAATTGTAAGAATCCCCCTACGCCCTACCTATGGAACAATGCTCAATCTTCCAGAAATCACCGAATTTTAGAAATTCTTACCCGTTTATCGCAGCGATGGCCAGGCAGATCTTCGGCAAGATGCATGCACAGGCATTTGGACGGACGCATGCGTTGCAGACGACCGACGCTAACGCAGCGAGTAGCTGAAGGCGAGGTTGTAGCGCGGCGACCGCCGATCGTCACCAGGCGGGCGATCAGCCACTGGCTGGGCCACGTTGATATCCACGTTGTAGTGATGGCCATCGGTGAGCCGCACGCCAACAGCGACCGTGCCAAGCGTGGCCACTGGCAAAGGTCCCCCGTTGATGCGGACGTGGGCATATTGCGTGGTGAGGTAGGGCGTCCAGGCATTGAGCCAGTGTGCATGGCTGGCGAAACGGCGATTGATCTCGTAGCTCGCACCCCAACCACTGTCTCCACTGGTCACACCCGGATCGTAGGCAAGAC
>Ga0307510_10002453_pt1 | contig 21066 bp, 28 predicted proteins | sample 12_EM_MG_FD_207224 | JGI IMG/M metagenome (GOLD analysis project Ga0307510, IMG submission 207224) | Populus trichocarpa ectomycorrhiza microbial communities from riparian zone in the Pacific Northwest, United States - 12_EM | ecosystem: Host-associated > Plants > Roots > Unclassified | place... | reverse complement strand
ATTGGACCCGCCGTGAAGAAATAGCTGTAGGTAACCTTGACGGTCTTGAAGGTGTGTGTGAACTGCCATATGCCGACGACGCGAAGGGACTATCCTAATGCGAATTCGTCACGCCTCTAGAGGGTAGTTCAGTATATCCGTGCAGTTGTTGGCCCAGAGCTGCTGATGGGACCTCAGACTTGGTGATATTAACTCACGGAACTACCAACGAACGGTGGAAGCACCGTGACGGGAATTTGGGAAGCGACTTGTCGGTCGTAAAATTTAAAAGAAGGATGTCACACCGCTTCTGAGACTGCACTGTATCATCTTATAGTCATGTACAAAAAAGGCCGGACGCATTCGGCTAAACGATGTCGCCGTCGTGTCCAGAACTCCTTATCACGGTCCTGGAGGTTGCTGAGTCACGTTGGAGCGCGGATTAGTTCAAACCTTACATAATTTATGTTTTTTGTGTGTTTTGCTAACGCATATGAGTCCTCAGGCTGCCAGTGGCTAGGTCTTTGACACAACAAACATTAATGCTTAGATCCGAGCCCTCGACGTTCCAGAGTGGCGTGTGGTTCTCCTAGGCCCCGTCATCGGGGCCTTCCCGCCTCAGGCTTTAGACACGGCGGCAGAGCAGGCGTTGAAAATGATAGGTCAAGGTTATGTACATCAGTCACAGGATGAGCTTCTCAATGGAAGGTGCGCCAGCCGCTGAATATTCATGTTCAGTTTATCCGCCATGGTAATGATACTTAATTCACCCGTAACCTTCATATCATGACCTAGTTCTCCCTGTCCCTGTTCAACGATACGATGCTCACTCACTCTGCCGAAAACCAGGCCGATCCTCTTCTTGAGCCCATCGGAGTCATTGGCTCAGGCATTGCTGGACTTATAACTGCTCACATTTTACTTCAAGATGGTTTCAAGAGCGTCGAGGTCATCACCTGTGACAGATCCGTGGGCGGGGTCTGGTCTGAGGAGCGCGTGTACCCGGGACTCCAGGTCAACAGGTCTGTCTTTACACTTTACGACCCCATGTCTCGTCTCTTGTCGTTAATGTAGAATCCAGCGTGCATGGGGAGTTCAGGTTTTCTGCCATGCCAATGCCCGAGCCCCATGGCTCTGTCGAGACCGGAGGTCGATTATCTGGCGAGGACGTGCGACAATACATGGAAAGTTTCGCTGAGCGATTTTTAAAAGGTAAAATTCGTTTCGAAACGGAGGTCCTCAATATCCGAAGGGGGGATCTTGGACGGGGGTGGGACGTGCTTGTGCATGACAGACGCACGGACACGGAGAAAGTTTCATATTATTCCCGAGTCATTCTATGCACTGGAGTGAGTCTTGAGTGCCGCATTGATCCGGGACTTTATTTTTATAGTTCTCTCTCAGGGTTGCAGTAGGCCGCGATACCCGGAGTCATTGACGCCCGTCGCAGCCAAGGAAGCCGGATTTTCTGGCCCTGTTTTGCATTCAATGGACTTCAGTTCGCGGATCAATGATCTTCTTACATGCTCGACACCTGTTGATTCCAGCGCGAACTCTGGCGCACCCATCATAGTCATTGGGGGTGGAAAATCAGCACAAGAGTGCGCTCAACCAAATGTCTTTTGAACCATGCCTGACTAATAGTCCCAAGTTCTGCCGCCTTCCTTGCTAGAGAAGGCCGCCCTGTTACGATAATATTCGACACTACTGATGCTTTCCTAGCAAGTTCAACTCCTTTGCCTCCCTACATAAGGAAGAGCAGGTATCACGATCAAATTATCACAGTGACTATGAATTCGACGAAAATCCCAGGTTTCTCTCCGTTATGTCGCCCAACAAGGAGTTGCATACCTGGCTGGAGTAAGGATGTTTCATTACATGCGACCACATATCCTGACTCTCGTCAGGCGTTTCTTGCACACAACATGGCTCGGCGCCGCAATCGTACATTGTTTTTGGCAAGCGCTGGCAGCTTACTCGGTAAAACGTTATTTCCAACTCCCCCCTTGGGAAACATTCAGCAGGATACCCTTTGATATATCACCACAGTTTTACGTTTTGGGCGTGTCTTGGGAGTCCCCACTTCGTCGCACTCATTCCCTATTTTGGAACACTCGCACAAATGATGAAGGAATTCCCCGAGAGGGAAGCTTTCATACACTTGCAGTTTCAGGGAAAATATCTCTCGTCGCACCCGCGCGAATGGCAAAATTCGGTGATGACGGGCATTCAGTGATTCTCGAGGATGGACGTGTGTTTCCTGCCGCAGCTGTCGTTCTAGCAACTGGGTATGAGTCTACGTGGCGTTCGATGTTCGACGGTGAGTGTGTGGTACAGACGTGATACTGAGGCGTGCCAATGTACTCATGGGCAGAGATGACGATGGAACAACTCGGCTTGGGTCGACATCCCCCTGACCCCGAGTCAATAATGAAGTATCGCTGGGATTATACGAGCCTCGCCAACCCACCTGTCGTGTCAGGGGAAACATCATGGGCTGCGTCGATATACCGAGGGCTAGTCCCCGCGAAGAGCATATTAAATCGAGACTTTGCCATCAACGGAGCTATGGTATCTCACTATATTAATTGAGACCTTAATGCCACCACTCATCATTGCACACATACAAACAGTTTTCTGCGCATCCCGCCTATGTGTGTGAAGTATCCGCCCATTGGATTTCTGCATACTTCCGACGTGATGCGCTACGACTTCCGCAGAACGTTGAAGAGGCGCACGACGCTGCCCAGTATGATGGGGCATGGGTGCGACGGCGTTACCCGTATGCCCTGAATTGGTTGGACGAAAGCCACGCGAGCACGGTCGCATTCTGGACGTGAGTTGCGTACACACACCTTCCCTCAACGTAGCTGGCTCGTCCTGCCAGCCGCTCACTTGTGTCCCATTTTCACAGCTGGCCCCAATCTATCGACGAACTTCTGGAGGACATGGGAGTCCCTGCTATGCGCAGTGGCGGGAATTGGCTGACTTGGCCATTCAAGGTCATTGACCTCCATGAAATATCTACTTTGAAAGCAGAGAGAGATGCCAATCGTCACAGGGGACCTTCAAGTTTGTGAGCGTCTGGCTTTGGTCCGGGCTGTACGGTTCCTACGTGAAAAGCGTAAACAAAAGTAACTTCTTGCCGTCTGCTGCAGGTAGAGCGGACTGCCGGTCTTAAATGCTAACTCAACCTGGTCGCAGTCCATTCACGCTACTAAGACTGTAAACGGAGATAGCGTTTGTCATACATTTAAACAAACGCATCTATGATAGCATCGGCGGGAAAATTGGTGAGAGCACGGGACATGGTGGCCACACGCCTAGTTTTTAAGAGTTTCTTCAAGTACTGCGCAGGCTCTCAAGTTATGCCCAGGCCAGTTAAGCTGATGTCGACATGCGTGTGCTCGTTTCATATTGAAAAGGGAGAGGGTTTTCTACATGGCTTGTATGCAACCCACGTGTAGTGCTACATATGACCCATCCGTGCATGTGTAGTTTGCATGGTTTATTATGTGGCAAAGGCGATCGGTCAATGATCGATTCTACTAGATCGGCCTCAATGGAACACGCAAGTACAATACAGTAATATCCCATCGTCAACAAAAGAGCTAAGGGAGACTCCCTTCCGTTACTGGGTGTACTCCCTGCAGCGGTGGCGCAGTAATCTCCTCCCTCCATCAGACAGACGTCTCCCACTGGCAGAACTGGAAGGGACACTTCGTCACAACATCGAATTGGTGACAATTGACAGTTGACCGATTTCGACCCTTTCAAGCTCAAGCTACAAGATCCGTTCCGTTCAATTCCTGGCAAAATTGTGATAATGCTCAGGTGATGAGCGCTCTATCTCGTGCCCCCTTGTCGGGGGATGACATGGTGACACGTTGTGAATTCCAGGCAGTCAACGAGAATCGTGGTCACGCGTCTGCGACTAGTCCTGGATTATGGATATTTGGGCAAGTGACCGCGCTCGTATGTCCGATCCAGACCACTCTACTTGTATGTTGTTAGAAAATATTTCGTGGGCTGAGTTTAAGAGGGAAGAGGGAGAAAGGCCATAAATGCTACGGCTACGGTAATTGTGGCACGGGTGCCGTTCCGTACCTTACCAAGGCTCCACCACGCCTCACCAGTCACCCCTCCACCTCATCCTTCATCCGATCTTCCTCTCCGTTTTTCGCCCACCGCCCATGCGTTCTTTATCTCTCCACGTATCTGCCCTCAACGATGATGAATATACCCTTTTTACCTCCTCATTTGCGGATCTAGTAGCTTCCGATGTACCGTCCACAACCGACGACGATTTTGAGAAGTATACCGTATCCGTTCGCGAAGCTCGTGCCTGGCTCCGTGGCCGCTATCCTGACCTTCCCATGACCGATCTCGACCAAGTGCGTATCTCACTTTCGGCCCTTAGGTATCGGTTTCCTTACCACGATCACTTAGATCCTACGCCTGTTCTCCCAAAGTCCAGGTCAAGACACCGATCTCACCAGGGGGCAGTTTTTTGCCATCCTTCGGCTTGTCTTACATGTTCGTGGTGGAGTAGAGTTGGACAGAAACCTCGCTTTTAAACAAGGTTCGTGTTTATCATCGTCTCTCATCGCACCCAGTCCCTTTGTGAAATTATCGGGGACAATGTTGTTCTTCCATGTCATTAGAGCGGGTGACTAGCGCCCGTGGACTCCAAGGGCACTCAGCCTTCGATGGTTCAGCCTTAGGCGAACTGACCAGCTGAAACCTTTTGGTTTTGGATTATCTCTCGTATAGACCACAGCTTCTGCTGCGTCCCCCTTTTACAACCGGCCTGTCATCGCTTGGCACCCCGCAATTGGGGCATCCATATCTTTAGCAATTCTTTATCTTGTCACATTGTCTATTCCCGATGACGCTCACTACCAGTCCTTAGTTCACTTGAGCCCATTGCATAATGAACCCGCATCACCGACACGACCCGTGAATGACCGCCCAACCCGACCTTTTCCAGCTCCTCCCCGTCGACGCCAGTTCTCAGCTGGCGCCGTTTTTGACGCACCAACATCTGACACAAACCCATTCTCCCATACGAACCTCAGCCATGATCATCCGCAACCTCCTATCCATCCTGATCTTCGCACAGGTACCGTCTCCTCCCCTACCATTGTCCCCGCAAAGCCACAACCATTGCCGCCTTCGTCGACCCCACCTATTCGTCCCCATCACGCATCCAACCCATTCGTCGCGCGGGCGGCTGCGGCAACCTCAACGAGGTCGAGCCCCTCTCCCGAGCGCAAGCTACCTCCTCTCCCACCTCGCAAGGTTCCCCCTGTCCCTCCGCCGCGCTCGCTGCCAGCTGCGGTGCCCCAATCTAGTGGTGCTCCCCCTTCCAAGCCACAACCACCCCAACTCCTCACCACAAAAGTACCTCATTTGACAACTACGCTCATGCAGCAGTCATTACAAGCTAGCAAGGCAGGTCAAGAAGCAAAACGTATCGAAGCGCAGCGCGAGCAAGAGCGTGTCTTACAGGTTCTCAAGAGCTCCACGCGAGGTGTCAGTCCACCGAAGCGGCTTGGTATCGACAGCGGAAGTTCGCGCTCCTCTTTGGACGGAGCCGTTGCCACGATCCCCGTATTGCCTCCTCGCAAACGAGTTAGCCCCCCTGCGTCGGTCACTTCTACGCGCTCGTTTGAACAAGTCGCTGGTGCAAGTCTCGTCGCCCCTAGCTCCCTTAGACGCTCACGCTCCCCGCTACGGTCTCGCTCGAGGACGCGTTCTAGGTCACACTCCCCGTCGCCCTCACGGCCGACGACGGACCTTCCACCTCCTGTGCATCCAAACCGCAAGACCACTCTGCCAGAGTATGCAAGCAGTTCTGCCCCCGTTGGCACCTCTTCACCTTCTCCACCGCGATTTGGGCGATCCAAGTCGGTTAACCACCATCCGTCGCCGCCACCTGTCCCGCGTCGCCGCCGTCCGGACAGCGTGCAGCTACCGCCGTCGCATGATACAACTTTGTCAACTCGCCTACCCGTGATGCCACATACTACTACATCAGCATCTACACCAAGCCCAACTTTCCCGCGGTTGGCCCGCCACATGTCGCTTTCTGCTCGTGAACCTCTGTGGGATGACATGCGAGATACGCTCTCGGCCGTGAGATACAAGGCGGAAGCGGGCATCAGCCGGCGTGGGTGGGTTCCCCGACTTGAGAACCAGGAGCGACTAATCGCTGAAAGGAGGGGGAGCGGGGGAGGCCCGAGCGCCTCGAGCAGCGAGGACGGCCTAGGGGTCGATGCTGAATCACTTCCAGATGTGGGGCGACGTCGTGGGCCATCGGAGCGGGACGAGATGAAGTGGCCAGTAGGCGATGGGTGGAAACCGCTTGCATAGAGGACAACTTCGCGGCTTTGGGGGAGGGTCTGTATGACTAACTTATTTGATGAGAACGTGGCATATTTTTTAAAACACGTCTGCAGGATGTCTTTTGTTAGTTCTCTGCTTTGCACTACGGATGGGGGTCCAACGTGAGCGTATATTAAGACGTGACAATGGGCAGCAAAATGTGCTTTCGAGTCAGTGAAGCTCTCATTTCATTGGCGCTCTCTTTTTACTTTTTCCTTCGCACGTTAATGAGAGAGAGACAGCCATCATCGCCGGTTTCGAAAGCGCATGCTGAAAAGCTCCATTCGTCTCGGAAATGAGAAGGACCGGCTTCCAGACTTGCATATGAAGCTTCACTGGCTTCACTCTTGAATGTATCTCCGATCAACCACTTGCCAGCCCAAGGGGAACATGAAACTTGACCATTTCCTTTCTTCTCACGGGAAACAAGCCCGTGTGGACTGACGATGGGGAAAGCTTTACAATGCCCCCCTCCTATCTCCCTTCCCATCCCAAATGTTGGCTATCCCATTCCCGAAAAGCGCCCAACACGCCGCCAATGAAAAAAAAAAAAGGCATTTGAAACGGTGTTGTGACATCTCACAACAATTACTGAGATCTGAGACCTCAGTCGCCGCGTTGCCGCAGTACCAGAGACACGATTAGCACACATGTAAAAAGCACACACACGACGTTCACACCACACCAACATCATGGATGGATGCGCTATACCAATTCCAGGAAATTTCACACATCGTACCCCGAAACCCGCCCCTTTCCAGGGGCACCTGTCGCCACGTGTCAGCCACGCGACGCACGGGTTCTCGCAGGTCCAAAAAGTACTGAACTGCATGGACAGGGTGCTGTTGGCGCATGAAACGATTCCAAGCTCGGCTACAGTATTGGCTCGCCGCTGTCACCTCACTCTCATTTTTGCTTCCTGATGGCCGTCGGCTCGCACAGCGACACATAGAGTACAGTGCTGTACATACAGTACAGTACACTACATGCGGGGTGATGCAACCGCAGCTGTGGCTGGTGCACGTATGCATATTGTATGTAAAATGTTGTGTGATCCAACCCACACCAAAACTTAAAAAAAAACCCTGCGCCTACTACCGCCATGCGAAAAATACGGACAGCCTACCCCCCTCTTCTTTTTACGTCCCAAGTCGGCAAGGATTTTTTTTTTCACACCATCTACGTGCGTCCTATGAGGTTCAAGTGAAGCACGCACGCCGCAAATGCATTGTCTGTGCTTCGATGGCGAGCACCCTTCTCTTGGATAATATTTACAAAAAACATGTGGGAAGTCACACCTGGCACCCTCCTGTAGTACGGTATCGTATTCAAGGACAGCACACACCTCGAATGTGAGGTGAGCAGGCTTCGCCGGGAAACTCCCTCGCGAATCTCTATCAGATCCAAATGAAGTATTGAGTTACTTTGCGAAAAAAAAAAAAATCCGAAAAAAATGATCATCATCTCCCCCTTTCCACTGACGTCGACCTGATCGCGAACGAAAAGCCGAGAGTGGCGTTTTGCGTTTTGCAAACAAACAGGGTCGCAGCATCTGCATCTGATTGTACCACGCCAGACCAAACCCTGATTTTTTCCCTTTTGAAGGATTTGTCCTCCAGATCTGCAACACGCACACACACCCATATACAGTGCACGCACACAACCAGCCACCGCAGATCGTTTTGGGAAAAACCTTATTTATTTTTTTCCCCCTCGGTGACAAGCCTCGGTTTGTTCACCGAGCCGGACTTTTCAATTGGTGATTGAATGGATTTGCCTTGGTGCTTATCAGTACAGTATCATGTAACTTATGGTCAATGTATTGAAGGGACGGGGTTGCGCCTGTTCCTGCCTCCGCTATTCGCATCGGGCTGTCCTGGACGGAAATCCATGACCGTGTCCGGCACTGTATCAAATCTCAATACAATACTTTTAATTTTGACTCTCTGACGGTCATAAGAAGGTTGTATATGTTTCTCGAAGACATCGAGGAACCATATTTTGTTTGTTTGTCTGCTGGGGCAAACGTTCTTGCGACGCTCGCACAGTAACCGCCCATTAGGATAGTAGGTTCCGTCTCCCTGACAGCGACTGGTTGTCTTATCCACGCCCGCACGGACGGCGGACGGTGTTGCAGAATAGCTCCGTTGGTCGACAAAACGTCGCACGGTACATCGTAATCGATGAACTGCGATCCACGCGGTGTTACGTCCATGCCCGTACGTCGGATACCGGTCCATTGATTTCCTTCTGCCAGTGGCACACACCTGAAACAGTCCAAGCACGATACTGTTGCTTTTGGGGGGAGTTATCTATCAAAGATAGCCATGAGACAAGCAGTCGATCCATTGTCCCCGCAACTCTATCAAGCAAAACTTGACCTGTCACGGTCCACGCGGTACCACTTCAAGTTGCTGCAATATGTACCCTCGATGGGCCATTCCTCTGCGCAAGTCGCTGACACGTTCGTTGACAGTCGTTTATTTTGCGTGCTTCTGGCCGTGTTGGACTTGTCAAGCCACTAGCACTGGCTTGACTAGGAAGAAGCTCATGATGACATCTGTCGCGATCAGCATGATGTGCTTAGCCCAAGTTGAACGTCATCTTGATGAGACACGCCGTGAGAGTCCGTACCCCAGGAGGGGACGTCACATTGTTCCCCATCCATCGATAACCTTGCATATATAGTATCGGCGTCCTGAGTAAGTTGAGATATTGGGACGATTTCTCGGCTCGGATCACGGGACGGTGGGTTTTCTGGTCTGTTCATGCGGGCCGAGGAGCTTCCATTGTGTCCTGAAACCGGGGCGGACTGCCTTTCAAACTTTCATGTACCCATATTGTCATTAGAGCTTCCTCTGAGATTAATGTGGCTGTCTAGCTGTCCATAAACCGTTGGTACCGACTTTGAACAACAATGTTACCAACAGAGGCTAGTACTTCGGGACGTTCGGCGGTGCGGCCGAGTCCCATGATCTCATACTGTGCTGTATACGGTACCCTCGAATGGCCCGAACGCTTTTTTCGCTTTATTCTCTTCCGGCTCACAAGTCATCTCCGTAGCCATAGTGCGTCTTGTATGTGCTTACTGATCATCCGCTGTCATGGGCTCTTGGCTTACCCAGGTACCAACTGTCGGCTTTTTCAACACCCGCTCGACGTGTGAATGTGGGGCAACAACAGAAATCCTAGGGACCGAGTCGGACAAATAAAATTCGAGGTGGGTGTAAGGAGGTGTGATACAGGCGTGCGTTAGTAATGCTACATTTGATAGCGGTATTGCAGTGAATGGTCAAAAGAGGGACGTGGTATCGATATACTTGTACTAGGGGAATTCTGCAGCACCTGCTTCGTCACCGTCCAACAAGTCCCACTCGTCCTCTTCGGGAAAGTGGTTCCTAGCTTTGGTTGTTCCCGCTATGCGCGGGCGCGCAGGGCGCGGTCGCGACGCGGGAGTGGCAGCAGTGGCCTGGAGTAGTTGTGCAAAGTCGAGGGGGAAGCTGGGTGGTGTAGGTGGTGGAAGTAGTGGGTATGTTTGATGAGAACGACTGCATCAATGAAATGACAACCAATAAGTCACTCGTAAGGAAAGGGAGAGAATCTACAGACCGTCCAAGCTCTGCAGAGCAACAAACGGACCAAAGATTCGAGAGCACATCGCCAGCCTGAGAAAGAGGGATCTCAATAGCTTGTGTGTACGCGAGATAGCAAGCGTTGTACAGAAGCATCGCGTATGCAGTCGTAAACGAAGATGATGGTGTAGGTAGCGGGCTAGTCTCTAGGTATGAATCAGACGTCGATTGGGCAAGTGCAGCGGGAGGGTCAGTAATCGGAGCTGGAGACGACGAAGAAACATGGAGACAATGTTTGGATGTCCACCTATTTAAAATTCGGAGGAAAACGTGAGATCAATGAGTGATGGGGATACAGGACCATATGGTGATCTGCCTACTTTGCCCAGCTACCAGATTCTGTCCCTTTGATGGAGCGTATCCATGGTTGTCCAACGCCGAGCTTCTCCCCTGACCATGTAATCTCAAACGGAAGGCGAATCCCGAGGTAAAACGTGAGAAGTCCTATGAAATGCAGAGTGTGCGTTATGACCGCGTTGATATGATCGGGAGGGTACCCTGTCTACAGTAAGGTGGCAGCAAAGACGTAAAGATGATCAAAGACGCACGTCGGATGTCCCCAGGTACTGGTAAGACGAGGTCGCCGATAGTCCATTCGCCCTTGGTACCAGCCTTGCCGCCAATCGGAGGGCGACCACCGACCTCGACTATATTGAACACCTCCACTAACTCCGAGACAAGCCCACTGCGTGCTTGAGCAATTGTTTCTGCGCGCACGTTCAACTGGGCGACTTCACCGGAAATCAAAGTATCTAGAGGCGCAGGTGGAAGAAGCGTTGCCTGGGAGAGGGTCCGTCGCCGTGTCGCAAGGTTTTCGCGTAAGGCCCGAACACGTTGTCTAGCTACGGAGACGTTCAGGTAATGGTGCATGGAGACTTTATGTGACTGCAGGCTCACCTCTGTCGTTCTCCCTCCGCAGACTGGCTAGCCCGTTATGCAGTTCGTTGAGCCTTTCCTGACTCAATGAAAGATCCGCGCGTCGTATGCGAGATTCACTTATAGTGTCGATGGCTGCGGTGGCCTTGCGTACTTGCTCATCCCGGTCAACGGTGGTGTGTTGTATTTGCAAACGAAAATCGCGTAGGCTGGGGCAATTCGTGCTGATGAGTAGCCTGGCACCGTAAGCAGCCGCACGCGACCTACTGTGTCCTGATACAATTCTCGCAATAGAACTGCCGTTGCCTTGACTCGCAGTTGTGGCATTCCATCGCATAGTGAGAAGTGGCAGTGACAGTGCCAGTTAAGTGAACGTCTCGGGCCAGAAGCGTCGTAAGCAGTGCGGTGGATCACGTGATTACAATATGGCTGTTGAAAGAGGGTCTGATGACTGTCTGATGGCTCTGCATCCATCCATAGTTCACTGATCATTCTCATGGTACGTTTCCAGGCGTGTTCTCGAAAAAAGAGAAGGAGAACATGGTGACTAAAGCCAGATGATAGGCTTCGGCAGTACCATCCGCTAGCGCAACATCCTTCCCTTTGCCGCAGACCACACCCTCTGCGATCCCAACGCCTCCAGAGTTCGAAAAGACGCTCTCGCTCCTCTCCTCCCATAGATCTGTGCTCGGTTATCTCCTACTTTCGCGGGGTCAACCAGTCAGCATAATCAGACACTCGGGCGTAGTATTCGAAGGTGAACATGGAAGGAAGTACGCCTCTGCGATAGCGAAGATCATAGAGGGCGTCCAGAGTGCTTTGGAAGAAGTCAGTGGGGAGGTGAACGAAGGGGTATGTTCAATCGTTTTCATCTTCCGTCGTCGGGCAGCTGAGGGTCAATTCAGGATGAAGTTCGGTTCATGCGTATCCGAACCAAGCGCCACGAGATTATGATATCTCCAGGTGAGTTGTTAACGCCGTGGGGAGGTATCTCTCTTCTCTAAATCGGTTTCCCGCAGACAAGCGTTATCTGCTTGCTGTGTTGCACGATCCCACGACATGACGCTTTGCTATCCACTTGAATCCGCCGTTCCGTCGAATGTATTAATTGCACCCGCCCAGACGTGTAACCGGGATAAACTGTCCTTGACAACATAATAAGAGGCGTGGGTTTCAAACATGGGACATGGGACAGAGTTAGTGTTTGTGACTATTCATTCATATTAATGCGTATCGGCCCACGGGCCTCGCGCTCCAGCGCCTGCCTGACGGTGATTGTTCGAGTCTATAATGGGGCCGGCTGTCGCTCCTCAAGAGAAGCGCGCCGGAAATGGTGCCGTTTCGAATCCCGAGAGCGAGGATCCGATATCGGATAGTTATTGGGTAAATCGGGGCTTTGCACACCTTAACTCTTTGGTCTCTGGACAAGGCCCCCGTGATCTGGCCGACTCAAGGTTTGTTCTTTTGGGTTCCTAGCACTTGCGGATTGGGGGCCTGGGGGTGATCAAAGTCATCAGTTCTCCGATCAAGGTTGGGCGTCTGCCTATGAGGGTTCACGCGTCCCCCAAGTAACCTCCCCCACTGCTCGAGTGGTGACCGAAATCGGCCGAGGCGCTTCTGGTCTGGCTTGTTTTTGGAAAGAAGACCAACGAATTTATAGCATGGGACGGGTGTATATTTTAATTTAGGTGTTTGCCCCCTTTGGAGTCGCAAACTCATCTCCGAGGTCCCGGCGGTTGAAAAGCTCATGGAGAGCCAGTTATGGTGAATGGGCCGGATGCCCTTCAATCATCCGAGTGGGCCATGAGAGGTGTGAACGGGGCTCCTCGCGACCGCGTCTGTGCCTCATAGCAGGCTAGAATTTCAACCAGAGCGAAACAGGGGGCCATCACCAACACCATCATCAATCGTGTTTTCATACGGTTCACGGCAATAGTTCCACACTTTCACACACTTACCCAAGTTGCCCACTTTAGGACATGTGTTGATGTGACCACGTCTCGTCACGTCCACCACATTCTTATCGGTCCCTGAACGTGACAGATCTCTCTTTTTTTTTTTTTTTCAACCAACAGCTTCAATTTTCGTCCCCTCTCCCAAGGACGGGAAGTTGTGTGTCATGATGTTACGGGCGCTGCATGTTCATCACTTTAAAATTATGAATTTTTTTTTTGTAAATATTATCCAACGTGGTTGTGAAGGAATGAAGAAGCCCCCCTGCGCCGCCACGCTGTAGGCCAGGCTCATGACCCCTTTGTTTGTTTGGTTACGTCTCAGTCTTGTCATCCGGGTTTGCTCATCATGTGCCAAGTTCCAGGTGCAAAGTGCGCCTGACACTTGCGAGCGATCGGCAACCCAAAAATGTATAAACCTGCCCGACAGTTTTCACCCTCCCCGGGTCCGCAAGGTGGGGATCGTCGAGGAACGAATCATCACCGCCGCAAGAAGTTTTTCATTCCCGCAGTACCGCTCTCTTTCTTCGAGGGAGGACAGTGGGTGCAATGTCTCACACAGTCTGGCAATTTCATCCCTTCGAATACGAAATGATCGTCAGCAAGGTTGACATGATCCAAGGCTGGCATCCAGAACGTGACACGGGACTAGGAGGAAACGGCCATACGGCGCCCAATCCACGCTTTTTGAACCCCTTCCATCTCGATTGTTCGCCTCGTATTTTCTATCTAGATCCGTACCAATGAATGGCTCTGTGGAATATGAGCTGGTGGAACACAATTGATTCGATCCCCTTCGAGTAACTCACCTCGGTTGTGGCTACCAAGTCACCCAACATGTCATCTTTATAGTCCCCCCCTTTCTCAATCACCCTTCTTTCTTCATCCCTCCTCTTTTCCATCTCACCTTACCCTTTGACTCTGTCAAGTACCTTTCCTGCCACAACCGTCGTTTGGTTAGGTGTACACCACTATGCCCCGCACTCCTTCGATGTTTGGAACCTTTAGTGTCACTGTCGATGTCGGCGATGAACTCTCTCGGAGTACCGATACCCTACATCAGCAGCGTGACAATCGTAAGCTTGTCCATCCCCCTTCTCGTGAATCGTCGTTGAGTTTTTCCCGGGTGCACCCCTCCTGCAGAGGACATGCCGTCCGAGTTTGGGGATGATGGTTTCCACCTCCCTGCGCCCAATGCGCGCCCAGCATTCTCGCCTGCTCTTGACACGTCCATCTCGCCAACATTCTCGAATTTCTCACCGTCGACTTCAAGCGGCTATTCCATCCCATCGCCCGATTCAGCTATCACCCCCTCGGACCCGGATGATGCCTGGAATCTCATCCCCTACAACGTCTCATGGGGTCATGAGTACGAGGAATATCGTGCGGGAATACTTCCGGGCCCAGAGGGCGACTGTATTTTCTTGCGCTCCCCAACACCTTTGCGTAACCAGCGCGCCTCTGAAGCTTGCAAAAAATGTCGTGAGCGCAAGGCCAAGGTGGGTCCCTCTCCCCGCAACCTTCACTTGTCACAGTCGTTTTAATGCCTCTCCATCCTTCAAGTGCACCGGAACTCGGCCTTCATGTGCTCGTTGCGCCTCGCGTGATTATGTCTGTGAATATGCGTCCGAGATTACACCCGAACCTACAAATACCACAAAGGCCCGCCGTCCACGCCGCGAGATCCGAGAACCGACACAAAAAGATTTGGCCCCACCATCCCCCCCTGACCGTTGTATCAAAGCAGAGGTACCTGAACTCTTGTCACTTCATTATTCCGATCACACGGCTTCATACTGGGAGGGTTCCACCCCGAGCGATGACTGTTCAATGGAGGAGCCTTGGCAATTCCACGGGGGGATCCTCCCAGACGCCATCAACCATTCCCTTGTGGGACAGCCATCCATCGCCGCCCCCCATCCGGTTCGACACAACCACAATCAGCCGCTAGTGGCCCCGCTAGCTGCACACGGTGAGGGGCTGAACGCAGGGCTACATGCACAGATCCAGCTCCCTGTGCTGCCACATTTTGGCATGCCGAACCAACGCCTCGTGGAACACGAGGTCTACGTGCAGCCAGGGGTCAAATATGAGCAAAGCGTGGTCTTTGGACCCCATTCGTACGACTCGTGAGTTACTCCACACCTTGAGCAGCACGCCGTTTGGTCGCTAACGCACGACCCCACTCGCAGAACTACCGTATACCACGCGGGGAATGACTACGCCATTTCCATGCAACCCTTGCACGCTGATTTTGATGAGGGTGGATTCCCCGTGCATATTCCGGCACCCAAATTACCGTACAACTGCTTCACCGCGCCCACGTATGTCAACTACTTGGCAAGTCCATGAGCATCATGGTGTACACCCAACGACGGCGTCTCGGCACGTTTCTATCGCGGTAACCTAAGGGGATCTTCACCTACCTTGAATCACGTCTCATCTCGATCATTAACCCTCAAACAACTCATTGTTCGTCCTTCTTCATTCATACTTATTTACCCATTTGTTATTGCATTTTCTTCTGGAGCTGGAACCTTTCACCCACCGTCGCATTGCGGTGTGGCATGTATACTGCTGCTTTCTTTTTTTTGTTCGTATTGCAAACCTGTGTGTAAGGACTCAATTGGTGGGAAGTGGCAATGCAACTTATCATTATGTTTAGAATCAGAGCCACAGCAGGGTCTTCTTGACTTCCCGTGTGCTACTAAATCAAAAATAGGAACGCGTCTCCGACCGACTGGTAAGTTGATAACTCTTTGTGCTGTTGGTGGCGGACGTCATGATTTCAAAGGTGTTGCGCGCCCATCAGATGTTCCCAGGCTCTGCTGTATGCTGACGGTGACGGTAACTCTGACGTGGGCTTATTTTGATCATGTTTGGAGCCCAGGCCGGACGATGCCGCCGAGGAGAGCGCGGCCAAGTCAGACAGCGGGGTCTGGGGGTCTGGGCCCCCGTACGACCGCCGGGGGCTCAGCGAGTCCTGTAACTCGACTACGATAGCCCCCCCGGTGAGACCTCGGGACTTCCAGCAGCCCACGCTCATCCAAAATTCGAGGATGATCATATGCGCACGGTCGGGGGAACGGCGGCTACTGCGGGTGGGCCGACCTGTGTCTGGAGCAAGTATCACGTTATCAGGGGAGAGCCATCATGTGCTCAGCGCCATCAAGACGGCGAATTCCTCGGGACCGGGAAACGTAGAGTTGAGGGTAGAAAGGTAAAAGGGGGCACCAAGAGGGCGACAGGTATACGCAAGGCAGACGCGCGTCTCCCCCGTGCGGAAACGGCACGGGATCGATGCGCGCTGAACTCTCAATCGAGGCAGCGTGCCTGATTGTGTTTCGTGGGGTCGGATGCAAAAAAACTCTCACATGCGTACTGGAGGCCCAAGGTACGGGGAAGCTATTCTTACCGAGTTGCGGGTACATGTCTGCATGCGCACATGTGCATATCCATGGATCTGCTTCTCTCAGCCACGGGACAAGAGGGATCTTTTTCCGGTTGGAAACATCGCCTCGCGACGGTTGCCGTTCCCCACCGGGGATCTCGTGTGGGGTGCTCCCTAGGCGCCACGTGGTGGCTTCGAATATTCCATCGGTCGGAGGGCCGGAAGGTGTGGAGCGACCTGGAGAAACCTAGAGATATTTTAGAGAGATTATGACGTCCAGGCCGTGTCCAGCTGTCGTCGCGCGTCTTTTTACAAAGAGCCAATTTTCGCAACTATCGCACCGCGCTCTCCGCGGCGGCGGCAGATGCAACTACAACCGAGGTCGCGCAAAAGATTCTCAAAAGTCTTCTTTCATGTCCTCTTCTGCGCTACATACAGTACAGGTTTATCCGTACCGTACCACACCATCGGGACCTGTGTGCCAATCTGGTTCTCCACTCGCGGCGCCCCAGAAAGCCGATCAAAGGCGAAGAGAAAGTTTGATAGAGTCTCGGTATTATGCACACCTTCGCTCTCCATCCGAGCGCCCTTATGTTCCAAGCCCTATCTTCTGGTGTACCACGCAGAAGGGTGAGGTTGTCTAGAAAGCTACCACCATAAGGTAAGACACGATGGAAATGACTCAAGGAGCGCCTCACGCGTGTCCAGTTACTAGTTCTCGAGAACACTTACTCTAGTCAATTACCATACACCCAATCATTTGCATTCTATCGCGGGGCCTTGTGAGGGGCCTTTGTATCCCCGGATAACTTTGAGTACTACAAAGAAATCTGATGAGAAATGGAGAAACAGCCCCACAGTACGGCGCCTGGATGAGCTGGAACTGGAGCCTCACGATGGAACACGTACGACTCAAAAACTGCATTCGGCGCAGTTAGAGTGAGACTTCAATTCTTCCCCGAACGCATCTTACGTTCATGCAACGTACCGTATTCGCGGTTCTGGTCTGTTGCGTGATGTGGTGTCATGACGAGGCTACTAGAGTTGCTTATCAACTATAGCCGCGGCCATAGACACGTTACGATGATGCTAGTTTTGGTAGATGCCCCCCCCCGTCATCTAAAATCTGCGTTCTCGTGGAGCATTAAACATACTGTATCGTTGCCAGCCTGGCAACATTTCCTAATGGGTTTAAACGGGGACGATGTGACATTCGACGATAAATGTCGTCAAATCTATCACCCCGTATCTATTACTTTATGGGCCAGTCAGGTAAGTTTTCTTTGAAGAGGACTGCTGGCAGCCCCGGGTACACGGAGACCCAACAGTGCCAGCGTGGCAGGGATGAAATGTGACCAGCAATTTCGTTGGGACATTTAGTCGGAAATAGACCAAAGGACGTTTATGGTACGGTACATGTGCTGCTGCCAGTGTACCCGAGGTAACACCAATATGGGAGAGCTGCGAGAGGTCGTACCCCGACCAAGTAGATAATAGACCGCAGGAACATCGAGACTGCACGGGCAGAAGGTGCAGTGAAGAAGTCAGAAGCCCTGCGGATAGCTACAATGCGGTGCGTAATACGGTTCCGTCAAGATGATGAAGATTGCATTAGGCCTCGAGAGACAACACTCACCAGACTAGACGACATTACCAAGATGGGGTATTGTGCATACTTCCGCCGGCCCAGCCCTCGAAGGCTAAGTCATCCTTGGAGGTTCCTTAAGAGGGTTTTCCTTCCGAGCCTGGTCAAGGACGTCTTCAAGTCCCTTGTCTTTCACAGCTTTCTGGGAAGCATCGCCATCTTGGTTGAGTGGATATCTCGCAAATAAAACAACGAACTGGGCATACCCGCACACATTCGCGGTAACTTGCCCAGATTTTGCCGCACTTGCGTTCATATTCTTCGGCCTTTTCCTTTGAGTACTTGGCACGACTTTCTGGTGAGGCAGAGGCAGAAACAGCAGGCTCGAGATAACCCTCGAACCATGAGTTGAAACAGGAGTCATATTCGAGCTTCAATGGCGTGCAACGTTCTTCGAGACTGTGGGCCATGGTAGGTTACTGTAAATGTAGGCGTGACTCGGCCATTGCCTGTTTTAGCCGAGGCCGCCCAGAGGCGCCCGACGCTTGTTCCTTGCCCCCGCCGCGACAGGCACTACCACTGCTGTAGTACTGACACAACCCCTCGCTCACATTGCCCCATCAACCATGGTTCTCGTTCTTGTCATTGGCGATCTTCATATTCCTCATCGAATCCATGACTTACCATCAAAGTTCAAAAAACTTCTTGTACCAGGAAAAATCCAACAGATCCTTTGCACCGGCAATGTTTGCGACCGTGAAACCTACGATTATTTGAGGACAGTTGCAGCAGACGTGCATGTCGTCCGTGGCGACTATGATGAGGTATGCAGCTCCAGCTGTGAAGATCTTATGAACTTTGACAGATCCGCTACCAGTCTGTCGCCTCACCTCTTTCCTTGACGGTGACCCACTCGCCCATACGAATAGGGGTTATCCACGGCCATCAGTGTGTTCCAACGGGGGATTTAGACTCTTTGAACTCCATAGCCAGGCAAATGGATGTTGACGTACTCATCTCCGGGCATACTCACACGTATGCTAACCATCGTTAGAGTACCGAGCCGTTTAGCTCATGGATAGTCAAAGGTTCCAAGCTATCGACTATGATGGTCGTTTCTTCGTGAACCCTGGGTCGGCCACAGGGGCTTGGTCAGCTTATTTCAACGGGTGAGTGTCACGTTCGAAGCTTCTCCACATCATACTGCAACGATATTTTTCAGCGATCCCACTCCATCTTTCGCTCTCATGGACATCCAAGGTCCAGTTGTTGTGACATATGTTTACCAACTCATAGACGGTGAAGTTCGTGTCGAAAAGATCGAGTATCGCAAAGATGTGGAGGCGCTGTCAGCGCGTGAGAGGGAAGCGGCTGGACCTCGCAGCACCGTTATGCCACAGAGTATTCCAAGCGCGGGTGCGGGTCAACAAAGCGTTTGGTAGTAGTCAGTGGACATCGTCTCGTGACAGTTATCCTCCACTATACCTTTGCTGCTGATTCTGTGGTCGCCAACACTCCCCTATTGATATTCTGCAAACTGTAATCCTTATGCATTATTACACAGCAGCCAGTCGGCTGGATCGAATACAGTAGTTTGGGCGGCCCTGGAAGCATTGTTCTAACGATAATATTATTTTCCTCGCAATAATACTTAGAAGGGATCAGAAATCCTGTCGGTCTCAAGTATATGACACGTTTTTTTTGCTGTTCCGCATTCGTTTCGATAGCACGAGTTGACTAAGTGTGGTGATCAAACCAGTCTTGAAACTATAATACATCCACCTGCTGAAGGACTAGGCTTGCGTTCGTCATTGCTTACCTACATTTACCATCTCTCGTTTCCGTGGGCCGCCATATTATTCGTACGTGTTTGTGATGCTCAACAGCTCAGCGCTCAGCTTATGGTTTGTGTTGGTTCTCTCGCCGGGTTACAACTCCAGATATACGGACTTCCAAAATATCTGACCTGGACTTCAGAAGCCCATTTCGGTATGGGTATGTATCCCGTGTTTGTCATGAGAATTATAACTGGACTTGGAAGAGGGCTTGAACGTTGATATATGCGTTGATACATTGGTGGATAATACGCGTGAATAAATTCCATTCGATTGAATCAACTCGGCGGAATGATCGATGGTTCCCGGATCTGACACCCCCGCTCTCCCCGCTCTCGTTCGACCATAAAGATTAATATGACCGCACCTCCAACCTTCGATGTATAGCTAGATATTATGAGCGACCGTAGCTTGTGAGCGACGCGTAAATCGAATTGCAAAGAATAAACAAGGATCATATCACATCATGATGTGAGCTGTGCAGCACTGCACAACGGCGACAACAACACAACAACTACCAGTCTGTGACACAATAGAACTGGAAGGCCGTTGCTATGATAATTGCCCTCGATCCTCAGTGTCCGTACAACGAACAATATACACGGACCCACGATGTATTACAATACAACAACTTCAACCCGTCAACCGTGACTTCGGCCATGTATTAAGACCCTTGCGTTGCCAGTGGCCGTAAGCTGGCAGAACATTCACCTTGGGTTGTTCAGCTCTCCTATCTCCACTCTGTGGCATGTCCATACCAATCAACCAATCTACTCCTAATCCCTCTCGATTCTCCAGCAACATACGTAAGTCCTACATTCACTGGCACCCCCCTTGCCGTTACTGGAGACCGATATCCGTATCTCACACTCTACAACAGCTCCTGCAACCAACGCAGTGAGGGTGATTGAACGATCACGCACCGGCATCCAGAGCATATTTGAAGAAGTACCCGAGGCCGAATCCTCATTTACCGACTCCTCAAGTACCTTGTTCTCTTTATACTTATCGCATGCGGAGAAACACGACAGAGATCAGGCAGAAGGTTGGCAAGTAGGCGCCGACGGAATACTCGTCTTTGTACGCCTTCTCACTGATTACTGATGAACGGGAACTGACGCGATAATCCTGCTTTCATAGACAGGACTGTTCGCAGCAGCACTCGCCACCTTCGTCATTGATAGTTACAAGTCCTTGTTGCCCGACTCCGCAAGAAACACCGTCGTCCTCCTCACTCAAATATCCCAACAACTCGACGGTCTCGCCAACGGGACCCTTGCCAGCAGGGCTTCGAATCCTCTTCTCCCCCAGTCAAGCTGGCAACCCCCGGCCTCCGCAGTCTGGGTCAATGCGCTCTGGTTTCTAAGCCTGGTCATAAGCCTCTTTTGCGCTCTGCTGGCAACGCTCCAGCAACGCTGGGCCCGCCGGT